>PPYE01275160.1_pt1 | contig 94505 bp, 74 predicted proteins | sample 1559881 | NCBI WGS metagenome assembly PPYE01 (sample SAMN08240022, study PRJNA423297) | Human gut metagenome, whole genome shotgun sequencing project.
CGGTTGTTTTTTATTCCTCCGTGTCGGATGTGGCCAACCTTGTCGCTTCGCGCCAAGAACGTCCGCATCCGACACGGAGGTCAACTCTTACAAACACCCATTAAGAAATTGCACTTCTATCTTGAATGTTTAGATTATATGTCTTGTTCCTCAAAATAGTCGTTGTCAATTTTCTTTATCGCAAAGGTCTGCGAGACGGAAACGCCCAAGCTGTATTCTATCATGAGACTGGCCAGCCGGGTGCCGTCTATAAGTGCTATCTTATAGTTGTTCGGATGATAGTTTTGGGCATCTTGCGTGAATGAAGATGTGGTGATGAATACGCCTTTGGAACCTCCGCGGTCGGCCATCGCACCGATAAAGGCTTGCAGTTGGGGCCGGCTCACCTTATTGTCTTTGGCCCAGCGTTTGGCTTGTATGTAGATATTGTCAAGGCCCAGTTTATCTTCTTCGATGATGCCGTCGATGCCTCCGTCACCACTGAACCTTGTCACCTTACTGGAGATGCCATACCCCATCTTCCGCAGCAAATCGACCACGAGCCTTTCAAAGAATTCCGGCGACTCAGACAAGACCTTGTCCAAGAGGTCAGAAGCCAACTGACTTGACAATTCTTTATAGGCAGCGGTCATACTTTCCAAAGGGGTTTTTCCATCACTCTCTTCTTCTGTATGTTGTTTGAAAGTTTTGTTTCCCGACCGTTTCTGAAATTCTCTGAATGAAGGATACTTTAAAAGATAGTTCCTGTCTATTTTAGAGGGGTGCTCGACGAGCACCTTTCGTCCTTCGCCCGTAATGAGATAGATGCCTTTCTTGTTGTTCTCTACAAGACCGGCATTCTTCATGTAGGTTTTCGCCCACCCCATCCTTGAACGGTAGACCGGGATGTTGCGGTCATCCGTTGTCTCCTTTTCTTCTTCTGTGAGATTGAAAAAACTTGCCATAGCACCGGCACATTCGCTTGTCGAATGCTCTTTGCCGTCGCCAAGGAATTGTAGTAACGGTAGCATGAAAGTTTCGTATTGTGGAATCATAAGCGATTTTAAATAACATTGACAAAGGTATGGATTTTTTTTGTATGTCAGATGATTTCTGAAAGTTTTTTGATGCAATGATGGCAAAATATACCACAAAAAACCGATAAACAAGAGAAGATATCACCATGATTCCACAATGCCACGAAGACAAAGATGATGCTGATTATGATGCTCTTCCATGATACCGGATACCGTTGTCTCAAGCATTTCTATCTTGAAAAGATGTGTTACTTTTTCTGAAAAAATGAGACAGAATAACAGAAAAAACATCTGTCTCCCTTTGTTACTTTGTCTAAAAAAATGAGACAGAGTAACAGAAAAACATCTGTCTTCCTTTGTTACTTTGTCTAAAAAATGAGACAGAGTAACAGAAGAACATAGGTTTATTTTGTCACTTTATCTAAAGTCATGCGTGATGATTCTTTGACAAAACGCCTGTGGCGAAAACTCGTCAACGAGCGTGAAGCGGTGGGCCGAAGAGGCCGAGAAAACGGGGGCGGCAAGGCGAAAACGGTCGGCCGACCATGCGAGAGGCCACACTCGCGTGCCCAAATAGCTGCAATGACAACGCGAAAGGGCCCGGACGGGCTTCTCGAAGAGGCTCTTTGAGAAGCCCGTTTGGGCCCTTTAAGCGTGTTGCAGGCATGGGGCGGGTGGTCAAGAAAAATCAAGTCGCTGAATGACAGACGATTAGTCGCTTCACTGAAATTCGCGTGTGTGCAGCCGGAGGGGAGTTGGCGGAAAATATCGCAGGCACGGGGTGTGAAAACGAAGAAACGGTTTTACATTTGGAGCACAAGCGGGTGGGGGAGTGGCGAAAGAGGGAGGAAGCGTGATGCATGGCGGCGAAAAAACTTGCTGCCCACGCGCCATGCTTTCGCGGAAAAACAGTATCTTTGTATCTCCTAACTGAAAATTTCCAAAGAAGAAGATGGAGAATCCATTTACACGCACCGAAATGCTATTCGGCCCGGCGGCTGTGAAGAGGCTGGCGGCCGCACGGGTGGCCGTGTTTGGCGTGGGCGGTGTGGGCGGCCACGTGGTGGAGGTGCTGGCCCGCAGTGGGGTGGGCGAGCTGACGCTTGTGGACAACGACCGGGTGGGCATCACCAACATCAACCGCCAGATCATCGCTACGCTCTCCACGCTCGGACGACTGAAGGTGGATGTGGCCGAGGAGCGCATACACGACATCAACCCCGGCTGCGCGGTGCGCACGCACGCGATGTTCTACCTGCCCGAGAATGCCGATGGGATAGACCTCACGCAGTTTGACTACGTGGTGGACTGCATCGACACCGTGACGGCCAAACTCGAACTCGTCAAGCGGTGCCGGGCGGCGGGCACACCGCTTCTCTCGTGCATGGGGGCGGCCAACAAGCTCGACCCGACGGCTTTTCGCGTGGCCGACATCAACGAGACGAAGATAGACCCGCTGGCCAAAATCATCCGCAAGAAGTTGCGCAAACTCGGCATCGACCGCCTGCAGGTGGTCTACAGTGAGGAGGAGCCGCGGCAGCCCTTCGGTGAGTCTCCCGCTCTTGCTCCTGACGGTGACAACGTGCCGGCAGCAGCCGCTCCCCGGCGCAGCACACCGGCTTCCAATGCCTTTGTGCCGGCGGCGGCAGGACTGGTGGCGGGCGGGCACGTGGTGAAAGAGCTCATCGCCGACTTCCTCTGAGGTTCCCTCTTCAAACAAGACATTCCAAAAAACTACAGCAACATGAAATATCTCATCATCTCCGACATCCACGGTTCACTGCCCCGACTGGAGCAGGCACTCCGTTTCTATGACGAATGGCACTGCGACATGCTTTGCATTCTCGGCGACATCATCAACTACGGCCCGCGCAACGGTCTGCCCGAAGGGCTCGACCCCAAGGGCATCGCCAAGCGGCTCAATGACATGGCCGACGACATCGTGGCTATACGCGGCAACTGCGACTCCGAGGTAGACCAGATGCTGCTCTCCTTCCCCATCATGGCCGACAGCATGATGCTCGTGGACGAGGGGCGGCGCATCTTCCTCACCCACGGACACATATATAATAAGGTGAACCGCCCGCGCGGTCGCGTGGATGCCATCATCTACGGGCACACCCACTTGTGGGAACTCGAGCGGGAAGAGGATGTCGTGGTGTGCAACACGGGCTCTGTCACCTTCCCCAAGGGGGGCAATCCGCCCACTTTCGCCCTGCTCGACAGCGGCACGCTGAGCGTCATCACCCTCGATGGCGATGTGCTCAAGAGTGTCAGAATATAGTCTCTCCCCGGTCCCTCCTTCGGATGGGCCGGGGGAGGCTTTTCCCATCCTTCCCTTTCTTCCTTTTCAGCCAAAGAGCCTTGCGCTGTTCATACTCTTCGCGCCGACGTTCCAGAAAATTGTCTGCCATGATGTGTGTGTAGGGAAAAGAGGTTAGTTGGCGAATCGGGTGTAGATAACATCCAAGCGGATGTTGGCTGTGGTGCCGTCTCCCTTACGCAACCGCGTGGTGGAAAGAGACATGTCGTTGACTATCTTGGTGATGGTGACAGACCGATCCTGTGAATTGGTACGCGTGGTGAGTGTGACGGGGATAATCACCGCCTTGTTCCAGTCGGCCACATCGCGGTTTTTGTTCATATAACCGATGAGGTTGCCGATGTTCTCAAAGGTGTAGGTGTTGTCACTGTTGGCGTTGTAGGTGCAGAGAAACGAGGTGCGACCATCGTTGAGCCGGCCCTCCTCGAAGAAGCTGTACATCATGCTTTTGGGCACGATGAGCAGTGTCTTGGGCGTATTGAGCCGGTATTTGCCGGTGGTGGTGTCGTTGATGCGCGGGATGACGAGTTTGGCCGAACTGAGCGTGTCGGAATCGTGCCCTTTCAAGATGTCGTCGACGGGCAGCGTGACCTCAGTGAAAAGTCCGGCCGGTGTCTTGAGATAGGTGCATGAGCTGTCGTCGGCAAGACGCTTGATGGAGCCCTCGTCGTTGTCGAAGTAGGTGGTCTGGAGCACCTCCTCCGTGCCTGCAAACGATGCGTAGCCATTATAATAATAGGTGGAGTCGACCATGTTGCCCGCCTTGTTGGCAAGTTTGCGCGTCTCCCTGCCACGATAGCCCACCATGAGCCAGCTGGTACTCACGTCGGCCATGGAGCCCAGGCCACCCGTGTGCTCGAAGTAGAAGCCGCGGAGGATGTTGTTGATAAACTTGTAGTTGTCGGCAAACAACTTGCGGTTGTTGTAGTATTGCCTCATGATGTAGGTGCCGAGGTTGTTGTAGGTGGTGCCGTCGGGTGCGGTGTAGTTGCCGGTGATCGGTATCCGGATACTCGGTACATATTTCTTGGAGCGGCGCAGGGAGTCGCTCACAGTGAGGTCGGTGAGCGTGTAGCTCTTGTCCACATTGAGTCCGCCGGAACGCAGATAGCCCTCGGCGCGCGGATTGAAGTTGGAGTAGTATTTGCGGTTTTCGTTCATCGTGCGTCCCATTTCATGGGCGGTGAGCTTCATGGGTGCCAGCGAATCACCGTAAAAACTGTTGTAGAAGAGTTCGATGTAACAGTAGTCGGCCACGATACTGTCGTTGCTGTCTCGACTCTTGATGGAGTCTTTCACAGCCGGGAATCCCGGTTCGTCCACCACGCCAAACTGTATCATGCAGTTGCCCGTGACGTATGCCCCCGTTTCGGGGTCGCGCACCTTGCCCAGATAGCCCACGCTGTTGCGCGAGAGCACCGAGTCGGCCACGATGGTCTGCGTGGTCACACCGTAGGCGGCGGCACTGATGTTGAGTTTGTCCGAGCTGTGTGTGAGTGATGTTCCGAAGTCTCCGGTGTTGTCATCACATGCGGCGAGCAGCAGGGCGCACGATGCTGCGGCAGCTAAAATTCTTAACTTCATGAGTTATCGAAAATGAAAAATGTGTTGTTGCATTGAAGATGAGATGCCTTGCAGGACCGTCACCCCCGCTCTTGCGGGAAGTCACTCGCCGGCATCCGGAATCAGTTGGTTGAAATAATCGGCGTAGGCATCGGCGAAGTCTTCGCCCGGATAGCGCAGCACGGGCAGTCCCCGACTCTCGGCATGGGCGAGCAACTGCGCGTTGACATCCTTGCCGGCCTCGACGAGTCCGTCGCTGTAGTCGATGGCCATCTTGCCCAGTTCGAGGAAGTCGAACGTGTCGCCGTAACCCTTGAGCAGCGAAGCCTTGGCTCCCCTGAACTCCACGCTCCGCTTGAAGTGCTTGCCCAAGTCGTTTTTCAGGCGGTTGGTGAAGAGCGAAGTCACCACCTTGGTCTTGGCAAACGACGGTTCGTCCTTGTAGGCCGTCTTGATATAGAGCGGCACCACAGCCCCTATCCATCCCTGACACACGATGATGTCGGGTGCCCAGCGCAGTTTTTTCACCGTCTCGAGCACGCCCCGGGCATAGAAGATGGCCCGCTCGCCGTTGTCGGCATACTCCACCCCGTTTTCATCGGCTTCCATCTGCCGGCGGCTGAAGTAGTCGTCGTTGTCGATGAAATACACTTGCAGTCGCGAGGTGGGTATCGATGCCACTTTGATGATCAAAGGGTGGTCTGTTTCATCAATGATGAGATTCATTCCCGAGAGGCGTATCACCTCGTGCAACTGGCCGCGACGCTCGTTGATATTGCCCCATTTGGGCATGAACGTGCGTATCTCGAACCCTTTTTCCTGTACGCGGTGGGGCAGGTCTCTGCCCAGCACTGAGATTTCGGATTCAGGCACGTAGGGAGCTATCTCCTGGTTGATGAACAATACTTTCTTTGCCATTTCAAAACTGTTTTTTAAAAGATTAGAGCCGGCGGACGTTATAGGCCTGTGGACGGACAACGGCCATAAGTTCACTTTTTACTCATCCAATTACGTGCAAAGTTACAAAAAAAAGTTGGTATTTCTTCCCTTTCTCCCTTAAAAGGCGAAAAACAGGAGCCTTATTGGCATATTTTTAAAATAATTCTTTCTTATTTAAGAAAAAAGTTGTTATTTTGCACGTGTTTAGGAACACGACAACTGCCGGACCGGACGCAAGCAGCTGCAATGACTTCGGCGGCAACCGGAAGGCCGGCCGGAAACCTGCAGCGGGCAGCGGAACCGACGGGCAGACAGAATAACAGAGACGAGATGAAAGTAATCAAAAAGATTGTAGAACTCCAGAACGAACTCTTCAAGGCTCGCAAGGAAGGTAAGGAAATCGGACTTGTGCCCACGATGGGTGCCCTGCACGAGGGGCACGCCTCGCTGGTGAGGCGCAGTGTGGCCGAAAACGCCGTCACGGTGGTTTCGGTGTTTCTCAATCCCACACAGTTCAACGACCCGGGCGACCTCGACCGCTATCCGCGCACGCTTGAGCCCGACTGCCGACTGGCCGAAGCCTGCGGGGCCGACTATGTGTTTGCACCGTCGGTGGAGGAGATGTATCCCACGCCCGACGAGCGGCACTTCGAGTTTCCGCCCGTGACCACGGTGATGGAGGGCGCGCGCCGGCCGGGCCACTTCAATGGGGTGTGTCAGGTGGTGAGCCGCCTGTTCTATATCGTGCGACCCACACGGGCCTATTTCGGCGAGAAAGACTGGCAGCAGATAGCCGTGGTGAAGCGGCTTGTGGACTATATCGGCATGGATGTGCGCATCGTGGAATGCGACATCGTGCGCGAGGCCGACGGACTGGCCAAGAGCAGCCGCAACACGCTGCTCGCGCCCGACGAGCGGCAGAAGGCACCGGCCATCTTCAAGGCCCTGAAGGCTGCCGTGGACTATGCCCGGACGCACTCCGTGGCCGAGACTCACGACCGTGTGGTGGCCGAAATCAACGCCGTGGACGGTCTGGAGGTGGAATATTTCGAAATCGTGGACGGGCACACGCTTCTGCCCATAAACTCATGGGACGACAGCGACTACGTGGTGGGCTGCATCACGGTCTATTGCGGCAAGACGCCCATCCGGCTCATCGACCACATCCGGCTGAAGACCCCCGAGACTACGGCTGCCGGACAGGAAGAAAAGAAGTAGAAAACCAACACACAGAACGAAGATGCAAATAGAAGTACTCAAGTCAAAACTCCACTGCGTGACCGTCACCGAGGCCAACCTCAACTACATGGGCAGTATCACCATCGATGAAGACCTCATGGATGCGGCCAATCTCATCGCGGGCGAGAAAGTGCAAATCGTGGACAACAACAACGGCGAACGTTTCGAAACCTATATCATCGCGGGCGAGCGCGGCAAAGGTGACATCTGTCTCAACGGTGCGGCTGCCCGCAAGGTGCAGGTAGGCGACACCATCATCATCATTGCCTACGCCCTCATGGATTTCGAGGAGGCCAAGACATTTAAGCCCACGGTGGTGTTTGGGAAATAAAAGACCGGAAAAGCAAAAAAACTACGGCCCCCTAAGAGACCCCCAACCCCCCTAAAGGGGGCTTTACATTCCTGCGAACAAGTGGGGTGGAAAAGCCCCCTTTAGGGGGGGTGGGGGTCTCTTGGGGGGCTTGTTTTTTTGTTGGGCTTGTTTTTGTTTTTGGGTCTACAACACTTGGCCGCGCACAGGCCGGCGGATGGTGTAACTCACGTGCAGCCAACGGGGGATGCGGGCGTCGCGGGGCTCGAGGATGAGTTGGTCGAAAGGCGTGTGAGTGCGCAGGAAGTCGAGATACTTGAGGGCTGTCTCCTCGTTGGGCACAAAGATGTCGGCAGCCTCGCCGAGCAGGTGTTGCGAGTTAGCCACACCGCCCACGGCCCTGTTGAGCGTCTCGCAGCGGTAGCCGCTGGTGATGCGGATGCAGCCGAAACGGCGGCGCAGAGGTTCGAGCACCTCCTCGCAAAGCAGGCGCAGGGCTTCAACGGCGATAGCGGGCGGACGGTTGTCGATGCGCAGGTCTACGGCTGTGGCAGAACGGACAAATTCGCCGAGGCGGAAATGGGGCGAGAGCGGTTGTGAGAGAAATTCTTCGTTGGTCATTCGTTTTTTTAGTGGAAAGGTGGTTAATATAAATAATGTCATGGCCCGGGGAGACGAAGCTCCGAAAGCCATGACAAAATTACTGTTTATGCCTCGTTTCACCAAAAAAGTTTACTATACTTCGAAATGTAGACGGGCCGGCGAATGAACGCAGGCAAGCACCGGCGCAGGCAAGGGCAGGCCGATGTAGGCGAAGGAGGGAATCCTACGCCAACGGGGGAAGACCGGAGAAGAAGCGACGGGGGCCGTCAGCCGATGACAGTGACCACGAGACTGCGGGGACCGCCGTGGTTGCGGAACTCGCAGAAGTAGATGCCCTGCCACGTGCCGAGGTTGAGATGGCCGTCGGTGATGGGGATGGAGAGACTCGCCCCCACAAGCACACTCTTCACATGAGAGGGCATGTCGTCGGGCCCTTCGAGGGTGTGGCGGTAGCGCGGGTCGTTCTCCTTGACGAGCGAGTCGAAGACCGTTTGCATGTCGGTGCGCACGTCGGGGTCGCAGTTTTCGTTGATGGCGAGTCCGCAGCCGGTGTGTTTCACAAAGATGTTGACCAGTCCCGTGCGGGGCAACGGGGGCATGAGCCGCATGAGGCGGGCCGTGACGAGGTGAAAGCCGCGGGGCATGGCGGGCAGGGTGATTTCAAACTGGGTGATAGTGGAATGCAAGGAGGAAAGGGAGTTAAGGGTTAGGAGTTAAGGGTTAGAAGTTAAAGGGAGTTAAGGAGTTAAAGGGAGTTAAGACAATAGCTTTATTGCTTGACTACTCTTGACAGGTGGAGGGGTAGACTTTAATTTACCAAAATTCTTTACCTCCTAAAGAGTTAAAACTGCTTTCTCCGCGCCTTTGTGCTCCAACACACTCAAGCCATAAAGCTATTGTCTTTTTTCGCTATCGCTCAAGGAACTTCTCCTAACGAGCGAAGCGAGTGCTAACTCCTTAACTCCCTTTAACTCCTTAAAAATTTTCTTCACCTCTTGTCCAACGGCGTATAGACATTCCGCTTGAGCGTGTTCTTGTAGGCCGGGCGGATGATGCGGCGGCCCTCGAAGTTGAGTTCCTCGATGCGGTGGGCCGTCCAGCCCACGATGCGGGCCATGGCAAAGATGGGCGTGGAAATCTCCTGCGGCAGTCCGATCATCTCATAGATGAAACCGCTGTAGAAGTCGAGGTTGGCACACACGGGCTTTTTCGACTTGCGGAAGCTCATGAGACACTTCTTGCCTTCCTGCTCGATGAGCTTCAAGAACTCGTATTCCTCTTCGCGGCCCTTCTCGCGGGCCAGTTCGCCGGCCAACCGCTTGAGTTCCTCAGCACGCGGATCGCTCATTGTGTAGACGGCGTGGCCGATGCCATAGATGAGTCCCGACTTGTCGTAGGCTTCCTTGGTGAGCATACGGTTGAGATAGGTGTCTATCTCGTCAATGTTTGTCCAGTCTTTTATCTGCTCCTTCAAGTGGTGGAACATGTTGATGGCCTTGATGTTGGCCCCACCGTGGAGCGGCCCTTTGAGCGACCCGATGCCGGCGGCGATGCTCGAATAGGTATCGGTGCGGGTGCTGGAAGTGACGCGCACGGTAAACGTGGAGTTGTTACCGCCGCCGTGCTCGGCCTGAATCACGAGCAGCAGGTCGAGCATACGGGCATCGAGCGAAGTGTAGTCGTCGTTCTTGAGCATGTAGAGGAAGTTCTCGGCCAGACTCAGGTCTTCGCGCGGATGGCCGATGTGCAGACTGCGGCCCTGCACGCTGTGGCGGTAGATGTTGTAGGCGTAGGCCACGATGGTGGGCAGTTTGGCGATGAGCTCGATGGACTGGCGCATGAGATTGTCGCGCGAGATGTCATCGGGGTTGGGGTCGAAGGTGTACATCTCCAGCACGCAGCGCGCCAGAATGTTCATGATGTTGGTGCCCTCAAGGTCGATGAGGTGGACGATGGTGCGGTGGTCGAGCGGCATGTTGTCGTTGAGGAGTTCGCGGAAGGCCGAGAGTTCCTCCTTGTCGGGCAGGTTGCCCGAGAGCAGGAGGTAGGCTATCTCCTCAAAGCCGAACCGCTTCTCTTCGAGCAGGGGCGAAACGAGGTCGTCGAGTTCGTAGCCACGGTAGAAGAGTTTGCCTTCCGTGGGCTGCAATTTGCCGTCGGCGTCGCGCTCGTAGCCCACCACATTGCCGATGTTGGTGAGGCCCACGAGCACACCGGAGCCGTCGTCGTTGCGCAGGCCGCGCTTCACGCCAAACTTGGTGAACTCTTCGGGATCAATCTTGCAGGTGCTCTTCACCGCGTCGCTTAACTTGTATATCAGATATTCTTTTTTCATAAATCATTAAAATTAAAAAAAAAGCCTCCCCCGACCCCTCCGAAGGAGGGGAGGGCCTCGCGGGACATGGGCTGGTTAATACTTAGCTTATAGACCCCCAACCCCCTAAAGGGGGCTTTTACCATCCTGCAAACTGGTGGGATAGAGCCCTCCATCCCCCTAAAGGGGGCTACACCCCTGCGAGCAAGTGGATGGCAAAGCCCCCTTTAGGGGGTTGGGGGTCCGTGGGCTGGTGGGGTCCGTGGGTTGATGGGGTTGTTGGTGGGGTTGTTTGTTGGTTTGCTTCTGGCTGTTCAGCGCACTCCCCGCCTTAAACCACTCTATCTGGGCGGCATTGTAGGTGTGGGTGGCTGCAAGACGGTCTTCGGTGCCGTCGGCATGGCGCAGGATGACGGTGAGCGGGCGGCCGGGAGCGAACTCCGTGAGGCCGACGACCGAGAGAAGGTCGTCCTCGCGTACCTTATTATAATCGTCCTTGTCGGCAAAGGTCAGCGCGAGCATCCCCTGTTTCTTGAGGTTGGTCTCGTGAATGCGGGCGAAACTCTTGGCCAGAATCACCCTCACGCCCAAAAACCGCGGCTCCATGGCTGCATGTTCGCGGCTGCTACCCTCGCCGTAGTTGTCTTCGGCCACGACGATGCTCGACAGCCCCTCCTGCTTGTAGTGTTTGGCGGCGGCGGCGACGGCTTTGTAGTGGCCGTCCAACCGGTCTTTCACACTGCCCGACTCACCGTTGAACGCGTTGACCGCGCCCATGAGCAGATTGTCGGAGATGTTTTCGAGGTGGCCGCGAAACTTGAGCCACGGCCCGGCCATCGAGATGTGGTCGGTGGTACACTTGCCCTCCACCTTGATGAGCAGCGGCATGTCGAGGAGATCGTGCCCGTCCCAAGGGGCGAAGGGCGCAAGCCGCTGCAGGCGGTCGGAACCCTCGGCGATGACCACCTCCACATCGCGCCCGTCGGTCGAGGCAGGCACGAAGAGACCCTCCCGCTCCAAGTCGGCCACGATGCCCTCGGGCGAGGGATGGCCCGAGGCTGCAAACCCACGGGGTGGGAAGTCGAAGCCCTCGGGCTCGTCGAGCATCACGCTGCGCCCTTGGCTGTCGGTGAGCGTGTCGGTGGCGGGATTGAAGTCCAACCGGCCGGCAATGGCCAGTGCCGTGGTGAGCTCCGGACTGCCGATGAAGGCGTAGGTGTTGGGATTGCCGTCGGCCCGTCGGCGGAAGTTGCGGTTGAACGATGTCACGATGGCATTCTTGCGCTCGTTGTCATCGGTGTGCCGCTTCCATTGGCCTATGCAGGGCCCGCAGGCATTGGTCATGATGATGGCCCCCACGCGCTTGAAGTCGTCGAGCAATCCGTCGCGCTCGGCCGTGTAGCGTATCTGTTCCGACCCGGGATTGATGATGAGCTGCCCCTTCATCCCGATGCCCTTCTCCACCACCTGCCGGGCGACGGATGCCGCGCGGGCGAGGTCTTGGTAGCTCGAGTTGGTGCAGGAGCCTACGAGGCCCACCTCCACCGTCATGGGATAGTCGGAGGCCGGCCCCTTGGCCCTCATCTGGCTGATGGGTGTGGCCGCATCGGGCGTGAACGGCCCGTTGAGGTGGGGCTCCACCTGCGAGAGGTCTATCTCCACGAGCTGGTCGTAGAAAGTGGCGGGGTCGGCATATACCTCTCCGTCGGCCCGCAGCTCGTCGGCGTTGCGGGCCGCGAGGGCAGCCACCTCGGTGCGGCCCGTCTTGCGCAGATATTCGTCGGCCCGCTCGTCGTAGGCAAACAGGCTGCACGTGGCTCCCAGTTCGGCGCCCATGTTGCAGATGGTGGCCTTGCCCGTGGCCGAGAGGGTGGCCGTTCCCTCACCGAAGTATTCGAGTATGGCGTTGGTGCCGCCCTTCACGGTGAGCCGGCCCAATATTTCGAGTATCACGTCTTTGGGCGAGGCCCAACCCGAGAGCCGGCCCGTGAGATGCACGCCGATGAGCCGGGGCATCTTCAGTTCCCACGGCATACCCGTGAGCACATCCACGGCATCGGCACCGCCCACGCCCACGGCCACCATGCCCAGTCCGCCGGCATTGGGTGTGTGGGAGTCGGTGCCCACCATCATGCCGCCGGGGAACGCATAGTTTTCGAGCACCACCTGATGGATGATGCCGGCTCCGGGAGCCCAGAAGCCGATGCCGTATTTGCGCGACACCGACTGCAAGAAGTCGTACACCTCGCGGTTGGTCTCACGCGCCGCGGCCAGGTCGCGCCCGGCCCCCACATCGGCCCTTATCAGATGGTCGCAATGCACGGATGCCGGCACGGCCACCTGCGACTTGCCTGCGTTCATAAACTGCAACAGCGCCATCTGCGCCGTGGCGTCTTGCATGGCCACGCGGTCGGGGCGGAAGTCGACATATTCTTCACCTCTTTTATATGGCCGCAGCTGTGCGGGATCGAAAAGGTGGGCCATGAGCACTTTCTCCGCATAGGTGAGCGGCCGCTTGAGCACTGCTCGCGCCTGCGCCACGCGGTCGGAATAGGAAGCATAGAAGCTTCGGATCATTTCAATGTCAAGAATCATCTTATTCACGCTTTTAATGTTTTATTGGGGAGGAGTTAAAGGGAGTTAGCACTCGCTCCGCTCGTTAGGAGAAGTTCCTTGAGCGATAGCGAAAAAAGACAATAGCTTAGCCCCTAAGAGCCCCCGGAAAAGTCTCTAAGAGACCCCCAACCCTCTAAAAGGGGGCTTTGCAAACCTGCTTAAGGGAAACTTTAGCAGGCTTTCTCCCACGAGGCCCTTCCCCTCTCACAGAGGGGGGCCGGGGGGAGTCCTCAGTTGCAAAGATAATAATAAAAATTACAAATGCAATGTTTTCTTTCAAAAAAATCGCAATCTGACACCTAAATAGACCCCGAAGTTTGAAAATGACGCATATCTATGCGAAATGTTGTGCGCCTTAACAGTGGGCGGCGGATTTTTGGCGGGGCCGCGCCATTTGCCTTTATTCCGCAGGCAGCGCAGCGATTCGGGGAGCACTCGCAGACCGCATATACATGGAAGAAATCATCGGGCATTTGGAGGAAGACCTCGGGATGATTGTCAAACTATTTGTGCGTTTTCGGCCTTTCAGGCTGCGATATTTGCCACCGGCAGTCCGCTCGGGTGTAAATGGGCTGTTTTTGGTGACATCTACAAAACGCTGACAATCAACCGTTTGAATTTCGTTGACACGATTCCGGGCCCGAAAACAGACTTGAAAGGGCCCAAACGGCCATGAAAAAGGGCCACAGTTGCGCGACAACTGTGGCCCTTTCAGCCTTCAACTGTGGCTCTATTGCAAGTTCGAAGAGCCTGATCGAGAAAACCGCCGGACTTTTCCAGCCGTTTGAAGTCGGCTTCCCGGTGGTCTGAAGCCGCTTCTCCACTCTGGTTGGAGAATTTCTGCGGCTGCGATTTTGTTGATATTATTCGTCCTTACCGCCCCCCAACGAGACCTCCAGTTTCCGCAGTTCCTTGAAGAACCGTCGGCGGTAGAGGATGCCCGCAAGGGTGAGTCCGAAGGGGAAGGCGGCCCAGATGCCCACCAGTCCGAAGCCGCAGACGATGCCGAGCACATAGCCCAAGGGGAGGCACACGAGGAAGTAGGCCACAAAGGCGATGGTGACCATGGGCGAGACGCACGAGATGCCGCGCAGGGCGTTGGCGTAGGTGCATTGCAGGCCGTCGCCAAACTGATAGATGATGAGCGGAATGATGACCGTCGCCACCATGGCCTGCACTTCGGCACTGTCGGAAAACAGACCGCCCAACTGGTGGCGCAGCAGACCCACTGGCACGGTCATGCCAAGGGCGATGGCCGTGACGAGGCGGAAGCCGTCGCGCGTGTTGGCCCGCACGGCTGCCATGTCGTGTTGCCCCATGAAGTGGCTCACGCGGATCGACACGGCTGCCGCCATGCCGTAGTAGATCATGTAGAACAGTTGGGAGATGGTGATCATCACCTGATGGGCGGCCAGCGCCGTGGTGCTGATCCATCCCACCATCACGCTGCTCAGGCTGAAGGCTGCCGTCTCCATGCCCAGTTGCAGGGCCAGCGGCCAGCCCAAGCGGTTCAGTTGGCCGAGGTCGGTCCGGTTGACACGGCCTGCGGCAAAGCCTCTCCGCTGTTCGCGATAGTCACGCCCGGCGAGGGCCGCACAGCAGAGACCGCCGGCCATGAGCACCCGCGAACCGAGTGTGGCCAGTCCGGCACCCAGAAGGCCCATTTCGGGAAACGGCCCCACGCCATAGATGAGCATCCAGTTGAAGAAGATGTTGAACACGTTGCCCGCTATCATCACCCACATGGGCGTCCGGGTGCGGGTGATACCGTCGAAAAACTGCTTCAGCGTGTTGAACACACCCACGAAGAATATCGAGACGAGGTTGACCAGAAAGTAGGGGCGGATGATGCCAAGCAACTCTTGCGGCTGCCCGATGCGGTGGAGGTTGAAGTAGAGCGCGGTCATCAAGGCCGTGAGCAGCAGTCCCACGAGCAGGTTGGCCGCGAGCGAGTTTTTCACCATGCGCCCTATGGCGGTGTGCTCTTCGCGCCCGTAGAGCCGGCCCACGAGGGGCGTGAGACCGTAGGAGAAACCGAGGTAGAAGAGCAGCACGAGCGCGAAGACGTTGTTCACCAGTCCCGCCGCGGCCAGTTCCTGCGTGCTGTGATGACCTATCATGAGCGTGTCGGCAAAGCCGAGAACGATGGTTCCCAGTTGTCCGATGATGATGGGCAGGCCCAGCGAGGCCAGTTCCCTGTAGTGCGATTGTTGTTCGATTGTTTGCATGTGGGCTGCAAAGGTACGCTTTTTTCTTCATACAAGCCACCTTTCGTCCCGAGTTTTTGCCGTTTCGTCGCCTGTAGCGGGTTCTTTGAAGCCCGCCCTCCGGGGTGGGCGCGGCCTCTGTCGGCAACCGGTTTCTACCCGCGGAAAGGCTGTTGGCAAATGTTAACAGGCTGCCCCTTTGGTTAATAATTACTTATATTCTGCCCGAAAGTATAGATAAATCCGCCGCTGTGAGTATCTTTGTCGACCCCTACCGGCCCCCAACCCCCTAAAGAGGGCTTTCCCATCCACCTGTCCGCAGGAATGCAGCCCCCTTCAGGGGGGAGGCTCTTGAAGGCTTTCCCCACCTGTCCGCAGGAATGCAGCCCCCTTCAGGGGGTTGGGGGGCTCTTAGGGATTGGGAGTTGGAGGGCTTGATGAGCTTCTCTTGAGCCCTCTTTCGTTTGCCGTTAAGTAAGCCGAAACGCTGTTTCGGCCCTAACATCATCAATAACAAAACAAAAAACTATGACTGGAAAATGGATTCTGGGCCTTGCAGCCCTCTCCCTTGTGTGCACCACGGCGTGCAGCCGCAAGGGCACTACCGCCGGCCCGCAGGGCGGCGACACCGCCACCTCCGTGGCCGACACGGCCACAGCCGCGGCTCCCGACACGGCCTCAGGCCATGTGACCGAACTCTCGACCGCCCTCTTCAAGCAGCGCGTGAACGACTATGAGAGTCACCCCGGCAAGTGGGTGTTCAAAGGCGACAAGCCTGCCGTGATTGATTTCTACGCCACTTGGTGCAAGCCCTGCATGATGCTCGCACCCGTAGTGGAGTCGATAGCAGCCGAATATGGCGACAAGGTGGATTTCTATAAGGTGGACATCGACCGCGAGCCCGAACTGGCCCGCATCTTCAAGATAGACGCTATCCCCCTGCTGCTCTTCGTGCCCAAAAACGGCGAGCCCCGTCCTTACACGGGAGGGCAGGACAGGGCTTCGGTAGTCAAGATGCTGAAAAGTGTGATGTAACCCGCCGACGGAGACCGTATGCTACACATTGCCATCGTCGGAGGTGGGGCGGCCGGCTTCTTTGCGGCCATAGCGGCCAAGGAGGCCGCGCCCGACGCCTCGGTCACCATCTATGAAAAGGCGGGCCGCGTGCTGGCCAAAGTGGCGGTGTCGGGGGGCGGACGGTGCAACCTCACCAACTCGTTTGAAGGCGTGACCGACCTGCGGCAAGTCTATCCGCGCGGCCACCGGCTCATGAAGCGGCTCTTCCGCGTCTTCGGGCCGGATGATGCCCGGGCGTGGTTTGAGCGGCAGGGCGTGCCCCTCGTGGTGCAGGCCGACCGTTGCATCTTCCCCGCCTCGCAAGACTCGCAGAGCGTCATCGATGCCCTCACGGGCCGCGCCCGCCGGCTCGGTGTGGAGGTGGTCACTTCCTGTGCCATGCGCTCCATCGCGCTGCTGCCCGATGGTCGGCTGGAGGTGAGTTTCTCCGACGGCCGTGTGCGTACTTTCCACCGCGTGGCCGTCACCACGGGCGGCAGCCCGCGCATTGAAGGCCTGCGCCCGTTGGCCGACTTGGGACTTGAGCTGGAGGCTCCCGTGCCCTCGCTTTTCACGTTCAATATCGCCGATGCCGACTTCCGCAGCCTCATGGGTACGGTGGTCGAGCGCGCCTCGGTCTCCATCCCCGGTACCAGATTCCGCGCCTCGGGCCCCCTGCTCGTCACCCATTGGGGAGCGAGCGGCCCCGCCGTGCTCCGCCTCTCGTCTCATGCCGCCCGCCATCTGGCCGAACAAGGCTATCGGGTGGCGATGGCCGTCAACTGGATGGGGGAGGGTACCGTGGCCGATGTGGAGGCTGCACTGGTCCGCCTGCTGGCCGACAACCACGCCAAACAGCTCTCGTCGGTACACCCCGAGGGGCTTACCTCCCGTGTGTGGCTCTTCTTGTTGGGCCGCGCCGGACTGTCTGCCGACAAGCGTTGCGGCGAGGTGGGGCGCAAGCAACTTAACCGGCTGCTGGAGACGCTCACCAACGACCGCTATGCCGTGACGGGTAAGGGGTCCTTCCGCGACGAGTTTGTCACCTGCGGAGGCGTCGCCCTGTCCGGTGTCAACCTCAACACGCTTGAGAGCAAGAACGTGCCGGGACTTTTCTTGGCCGGCGAGGTGCTCGATGTGGATGCCGTCACGGGTGGCTTCAACCTGCAGGCCGCATGGACCACGGGCTACGTGGCGGGCCGGAACATGGCACTGTCGGCCACGGATGGCGCTGCCCGAAAATAATAAACTACTGATGGACGAATCACAGACTATCCAACTGCTGGGCCGACACGGCGTGAAACCCACGGCCAACCGCATCGTTATCGCCAAGGCTTTGGCCGCGGCGCACAGTCCGCTGTCGCTCAAAGAGCTGGAGGAGACCATTCTCACCATCGACAAGTCGGGCATCTACCGCACGCTCATGCTCTTCCGGGAGCACCATCTCGTGCATGTGCTCGAAGACGGTGACGGCGGCACGAAGTATGAACTCTGTTTCAGTCACGGCGGCGAAGTCGATGACGACGAGCATGTCCACTTCTTCTGCGAGCACTGCCACAAGACCTTCTGCCTCTCCGATACGCCCGTGCCTGCCGTGCCGCTGCCTCCCGGCTATGTCCCCCGCCACGCCACACTCATGGTGAAAGGGCTCTGCCCCGAGTGCGCCCGCAGGGAACGGAGAGGCAACGGGAGCGTGTGATAGCCGACAGAAACAGCTGTCTTGGAGCACGGTGGCGAGGCTATCCGCTTAGAAAGTCTTTTCCAACCAGTGCAGCCCCTTCTCGTCGCGAAGCACGATCTTACCGTCGGAGAAGCTGATGTCGGAATAAGGTTTCCCGAAATGACAAAGCCCCTTGCCGCTGTTGTCCACGATGTAGAAGTCGGGACTGTCTCCCCATTGCCCCAACACTTGGCAGTAGGGAGTGGACGGGCCTTTGTGGTAGAGAAGCATACGATTGTATTCCTTGACCACTTCGAGCCGTTTGTTCACCATGCACACGTTGCCGTCGGCAGCATAGAGCGGATAGGTTTCGCCGTCGGAGACGAGAGCGGTGAAGGTGGTGTCGGCAGCATCGAGCAGATAGAGCGTGTCGGGCACAAAGGTAAGCGACTTGCCCAATCGCTCTTCATCCCATTTCTCGGGCAGCATGTCGAAGGCTAATTGCCGGCCCGTAGTCTTGTCAAACCGGGCCATGAAAGGTTTGCCCGCTGCCGTACGCCGTCTCCCTTTCAGTCCGTAGCCCTCGTTGAGCATGTAGAGTGTGTCGCCCCGGGTGAAGAGTTGGGCGTGGGCAGCCGTCTTGGCCGGGAAGTCGTAGTGCCACACCTCGTTGAGATGGTGGTCAAGGCAACTCAACTGGTTGCGGTCGGAGAAATAGTAATAGGCGCTGTCGCTCGCCACATTGGACGTGAGCGAAGTGATCACGTTGCCCGATGTGGGAATTATGGCCATCCCCGCGAAGGTCATGCTCAGCACAGCCAGTGCCCCCAGTGCTGCTCCCGTCTTCACATCGGTCACGGCTGTTTTCGACTCATAGTAGTTCAGGCCCCCCGTCTTGATATTGAGCAGGCAGAGGTTGTTGGCCGAGAAAAGCAAGTGGTCAGGGTCTGTGAGGCGGATGTTGTTCCACGTCTCGTTGTTGTGGTGGGGCAGCATCGTTTCCCACAGTTTCTCGCCTGTGGAGAGGCGGAAGCACGTGAGCAACTTCGAGTTGAAGTTTTTGTAGCCCAGCATGATGTCGGCCTCAGAATTGATAAAGACAGGCATGGTCCACAGCTTGTATCGGTCTTCGCCTGTGTCGAGGGCATAGAGATGGGTCGTGAGGTGGTCCCATCCGGTTCCGTTGACAGTTTGCAGGATTCCCTTTTCAGAGAAATTGGCTGCGGTGTTTGCATACTTGATCTTCTTGCTCCACAGCGTGTTGCCCGTCCGGAGGTCTATCACGCCATACGTTCCATTGTTCTTGTAATATTTCTTGCCCCGCTCTCGCGTTTGGAAAAACACGTAGGGCCGGTCTTTCACGATATGATAGCGATAGAGGTTGGCCGGCAACGGGAGCGTGTGAGCGGTCTGTGCGCCCGTCTTCAAGGGGAGAAAAGCCGACAGGCAGAGCAGCATGGCGGCTGAAATCATCATTTGTTTCATCGTGTAAACATTGTTTTTGCTGTTTTCTGAAAGACGATGCAAAGTTATGGATATTCCTTCATATACGGGCATAAAGACGCTTTTTTCTATTAAGTTTCTGCCCTGCGTCCGCATAAAACCCTGCGTCCCTGTTGGCAGTCGGGCGGAAAGAACCAGTTATTCCGGCTTTCCGACAGCTCTCCGGGCCCTGCTCTGTGTGCGTTTTCAGATGTCCCGGTGCTTGTATTCGTTGGGTGTGAGCCCCGTCATGCGCTTGAAATACTTGCAGAAGAAGCTCACGTTGGGGAAGTTCATCTCGTCTGCTATCTGGCGCATGAGGCGGTCGCTGTGTTTCAGTCTCACTTTGGCCCCCGTGACGATGGCATCGTCTATCCACTCCTTGGCGCTGCGCCCGCTCACCTCCTTGATGAGCCGGCCCATGTAGCGGGGCGAGAGACAGAGCGCGGAGGCGTAGAAGTCGATGGTGTGGTGGGTGGCAGCCTGCTCGTTGACCAGTGCGATAAACCGCGTGAAGAGTTGCTGCTCGCGCGAAAATCCTTGCTGCTCGCGCTGTTGTTGCTGCTGCCACAGGTTGTTCACATACCAGAGGAAGGCACTCGCGAGGTGGATCGTCACCTGCGCGTGGGCCTCGGTGGTCCGGATGCTTTGGTAGATCAGGCGCAGCAGCTCCTCGGCATACGCCATCTGCCGGGCGTTGAGCCGTAGCCGGAAGTCGCGTTGCCTGCCGTCGAAGGCCGGTGGCAGATGGTCGCCCACAGTGAGATGGAAGAAGTCGTCGGTCATTGTGATGCCCTCCCCCTCAAGGTCGTCCGAAAGATTGTTGGCCTCCACGATGGAGTGGGGGGCGAAAAACATGAGTGTGCCGGCCCCGACGGAGTGCCTGAGCAGGTTGATGGTGGGCGAGGCCGTGCCCCTGCGCACCATGATGAGGCGCATCTCCGGCAGATAGAGCGGCGTGTGGGCGAAGCTGCCCAGCACCGCTTTCGTCACCTTCATTGTCACACCGAGGTTTTCGGTCAAGAGACTGTTCATCTTCGCCACATCGTTGCGGTCGATAATTTCCTTCAGTTGTCCGAGCGTCAAGTGTCGTAAGTTTTCAGTCATGTTGTCCATTTTGTTATATAAGGTGGCCCGTATGAAAAGCTGTCGTATGGCCGACTTCTGTTTGCAAAGATAATAAATTGGCGGCATATCGCCTTGGCGGTATGCCTTTTTTGTACAAAAAGGACATTATTTGGAGGCTATGGATAACGGCGGAATGGATATTTCGGACTATCTTTGCACCATCAACCGTAACGAACGAAATGGTATGAAAAAGGTAACAATCATGTTGGCCTGTTGCCTTGCGGGGCTTTCCGCTGCGGCACAGACGCTCGACGAGTGCCAGCGGGCCGCCGCCGGCAACTATCCGCTGGTGAAGAAATACGACCTCATCAGGCAGACCACCGACCTCACCGTGGCCGGTATCGGCAAGGACTGGCTGCCCCGTGTCTCGGCCGAGGCCCGGGCCACGCTCCAGAGCGACGTGCCCACGCTGCCCGATGCGCTCACGCGGATGATGGCGCAGCAGGGCATCGCGACCCGCGGACTGGCAAAAGACCAATATAGAATAGGTGTAGACATCAGGCAGACCGTGTATGACGGCGGACAAATCAAAAACCGGAAAGACATCGCGCGGCTGCAAGGCGAAATACAGCAGGCCGGGAACGATGTGGATATGTATGCACTGAGAAAGCGTGTCAATGACCTCTACTTCGGCATCTTGCTCGTAGACGAACAGCTGGCACTCAATGCCGACCTGCAGGCGTTGCTCCTCGCGAGCGAAGAGCGGTTGGCCGCTATGCTCAAAGGGGGTACGGCAGCCCGGAGCGACCTTGACAACGTGCGGGCCGAAAGACTCGGAGCCGTGGAGCAGGCCACCCTGCTCGCCGCCCGTCGGCAGACCCTCACAAGGATGCTTGCCCTCCTCACGGGTCTCGACATCGCCACCCCCGTGCGCCCCGAAGCCATCGCCCCGGCCACGGACAACCGCCGGCCCGAACTGCGGCTCATCGAACGCCGGTTGCAGTTGGCCGACCTTGAGGCGCGGTCGCTCGATGTGGCCCTGCGTCCGCGCCTCGGTCTCTTCGCCCAAGGCTTCTACGGCTATCCCGGCTACGACATGTTCCACGACATGATGAGCCGCCGCTTCTCCCCGGGCGGTATGGTGGGCGTGAGCCTCTCGTGGAACATCGGGGCCCTCTACACCCGCAAGACCGACCGTGCCCGGCTGCTCTGTCGGCGTGCCGACGACGAGAACAGCCGCGAGGTGTTCCTCTTCAACCGCCGGCTGGAGGTGGCCGAACACGACGAGCACATCGCCGCCTACCGACGGCTGACGGCTGATGACGAGCGCATCGTGGCCCTGCGGAAGGCCGTGAGGGAGGCGGCGGAGTCGAAACTCGCCCACGGCATCATCGATGTGACGGCCCTCCTGAAGGAAATCAACGCCGAGAATGCCGCCCGCCTGCAACGCTCCACCCACGGCCTCGAACTGCTCAAGGCGATGTATGACAGAAGCTACACCACGGGCGGTGAATAGTCTGCCGCCCCCGACCGCCCTCCGGCATCGGCTGTCAGCGGCCCCATCCCTCCATCCAACATCAAAAAAATCATCACGACAATGAAAAAGACCATACGCTTACTGGCAGCAATCCTGCTGCTCACTGCCTGCACGGGCAACGAAAAAGACTACGACGCGACCGGCACCTTCGAGGCCACGGAGACCACCGTGAGCGCCGAGGAGACCGGCCCGTTGCTGCGCTTCGACGTGAACGAAGGTGACACGCTGCACCAAGGCACCGAGGTGGGACTCATCGACACCACCCAACTCACCCTGCAACTGCGCCAGACGGGGGCCGCACGGGCCGTCTATGCCGCCCAACAGCCCGACATGGCGGCCCAGCTGGCGGCCACGGGCGAACAACTGGCCAAGGCCCGGCGCGAACTGCAACGCTACTCCGAACTCGTGGCCGACGGGGCGGTTCCGGCCAAGACCGCCGACGACGCCCGCAGCGAGGTGAGCGTGCTCGAAAAGCGCATGGCCGCCCTGCGCTCCACGCTGACCGTGCAGACGGCCACGCTCGCCCGCCAGCAGCGCACCACCGACACGCAGGCGGCCCAGTTGCGCGACCGGCTGCGCAAGTGCCGCGTCAAGGCGCCGCTCTCGGGCACGGTGCTTGAGAAGTATGCCGAGCCCGGCGAGTTTGTCACCGTGGGCCGGCCGCTCTTCAAGATGGCCGACACGCAGCGCATGTTCCTGCGCGCCTATGTCACCTCGGCCCAACTGTCGAGGGTGAGGTTGGGCGCACGGGTGAAGGTGGTGGCCGACTACGGCGACGGCCACACCCGCAGCTACAATGGCACGGTGGCATGGATCAGTCAGGCGGGCGAGTTTACGCCCAAGACCATCCTCACCGACGACGAGCGTGCCGACCTCGTCTATGCCGTGAAGATAGCCCTCCGCAACGACGGACTGGTGAAGATAGGGATGTACGGCAAGGTGAAACTGACCGACTGACACGCCATGAACGAACAGAGAGACTATGCCGTAGAAGTGGTCGGGGCGGGCAAGCATTACGGCTCCGTGCAGGCCCTCGACGGGGTGAACTTCGCTGTGGAGCGGGGCGAGGTGTTCGGGCTGATAGGCCCCGACGGGTCGGGCAAGACCACCCTCTTCCGCCTCATGGCCACCCTGCTGAGCCCCGATGCCGGACGGGTGAGCATCGACGGGTTCGACACCGTGACCGCCCGGGCCGCCATCCGCCGCCGCGTGGGCTACATGCCGGGCCGCTTCTCCCTCTACCATGACCTCACCGTGGAGGAAAACCTCCGCTTCTTCGCCACCCTCTACGGCACCACCGTTGAGGCCGGCTACGACGGCATACGCGCCATCTACTCGCAGATAGAGCGATTCAGAGACCGCCGGGCCGGTGCGCTCTCGGGCGGCATGAAGCAGAAGCTGGCCCTCAGCTGCGCCCTCATACACCGCCCGAGCGTGCTCCTGCTCGACGAGCCCACCACGGGCGTAGACCCCGTGAGCCGCAAGGAACTTTGGGACATGCTCGCCACGCTCAAGGAACGGGGCATCACCATCGTCGTTGCCACACCCTATCTCGACGAGGTAGGCCGCTGCGGGCGCGTGGCCTTCCTCCGCGAAGGGCGGTTGGCCGGCATCGGCACGCCCGGCGAGGTGCTCGCCCGCTTCCGCGACATCTTCTGTCCCGAGCCCCTTGCACCAGTGGCCCATGCCGATGAGGCCGACCGGCCGGTGATAGAGGTGGAGCATCTGGTGAAGGCTTTCGGCACGTTCAGGGCCGTCGACGACATCAGCTTCAGCGTGAGGCGGGGCGAGATATTCGGTTTTCTCGGGGCCAACGGCGCAGGAAAGACGACTGCCATGCACATCCTCACCGGACTGGACCGCCCCACGGCCGGCCGCGCCCGGGTGCTGGGCTACGACGTGGCCACCCACAGCGAGCAGGTGAAGCGCCGCATCGGCTACATGAGCCAGCGTTTCTCGCTCTATGAAGACCTCACCGTGGCCGAGAACATACGCCTCTTCGGGGGCATCTACGGCATGACCGACCGTGCCATCGGCGAGAAGACCGACCGCCTGCTCACCCGTCTGGGCATGGCCGACCGCCGCGACACTGTGGTGAAGTCGCTGCCGCCGGGATGGAAACAGCGGCTCGCCTTCTCGGTGAGCATCTTCCACGAGCCCGGCATCGTGTTTCTCGACGAGCCCACGGGCGGCGTAGACCCTGCTACGCGCCGGCAGTTCTGGCAGCTCATCTACGATGCGGCGCAGCGCGGCATCACCGTCTTCGTGACCACCCACTACATGGATGAGGCCGAATATTGCGACCGCCTGTCGATCATGGTGGACGGCAGAATCACGGCTCTGGGCACGCCCGCCCAACTGAAGGCGCGCTACGGACTGCCCGACATGGACAGCGTGTTCACCCACTTGGCCCGCGAAGCCACGCGCGGCACCTGACCCTCAAAACGACCAACGACAACGATGAAGACCTTTCTATCCTTTGTAGGCAAAGAGACCCGCCACATCGTGCGCGACCGCCGCACGATGCTCATCCTCTTCGGGATGCCCGTGATGATGATGTTGCTGCTGGGTTTTGCCGTGCGCACAGACGTGAAGGAGGTGCGCACGGTGGTGGTCACGGCCTCGGCCGACCATCTCACGCGCCGGCTGGTGGCCGAACTGGCTGCCACGGAGCACTTCACCCTTGTGGGCACGGCCCCCACGGCGGCCTCAGGCGAGCGGCTCATACGCCGCCAACGGGCCGACATGGCCGTGGTGTTCTCGCCCTCGTTTGCCGCCCGTCTGGCCAAGGGCGAGGGGCGCGTGCAGCTCATCACCGACGGGGCCGACCCCAACATGGCGCGGCAATACACCAACTATGCCCGCAGCATCTTCATGCAGGCTCTCGCCGGCGGGCGCGCAGCCGGGGCCGGGGCGGGGCTGCCGGTGAGCGTGAAGATGCTCTACAACCCCGAGATGCAGTCGGCCTACAACTTCGTGCCGGGCATCATGGGCATGTTGCTGATGATAGTGTGCGCGCTGATGACGAGCGTGAGCATCGTCAGGGAGAAGGAGCGGGGCACGATGGAGCTGCTCCTCGTGAGTCCGGTGCGCCCGCTGACGGTGATTGTGGCCAAGGCCGTGCCCTACATGGTGCTCTCGCTGGTGGTGCTGACGGCCATCCTGCTCATGTCCCACTATGTGCTGGCCGTGCCCCTGTCGGGTTCGCTGTTTTGGATATTCGCCGTGTCGGCCCTCTACATCCTGCTTGCCCTCGTGCTCGGTCTGCTCATCAGCAACGTGGCCAAGACCCAGATCGAGGCACTGCTCGTGTCGGCCATGGTGCTGCTCATGCCCTGTCTGCTGCTCAGCGGCATGATTTTCCCCGTGGAGAGTATGCCGCCCGTGCTGCAATGGGTGGCCCACGCCGTGCCCACCACCTATTATATAAGGGCCATGCGCAAGCTGATGATCATGGGCGTGGGGGTGGAGAATGTGCTCACGGAGGTGGCCGTGCTGGCAGGGATGGTATTAGGCCTGGCGGCTCTAAACATCTACAGACCCCACACAGCCAAACACAGACCCTCCACAACCACCCATAGACCCCCCATCCCCCCTAAAGGGGGGCTCCATCCCTGCGAACAGGTGGATGGCAAAGCCCCCCTTTAGGGGGGATGGGGGGTCTGTGGGTGGCTGTGTGAGGTTTGTGCCCTATAGTCAGAAACTCATTTCAATTTCGAAAAAGCCTGACACGCCATTTCCCCCACATCCATCTCTCCGCGCAAAATGATTCGCCTTATTGGTCCCATCCGCCCCCTCAAAATTCTCAAATGGCCCGACCGACATTGCAAAACGGCCACAGTGAGAAGCTCAAAGAGGCCGAATAAGAAGCTCAAAGAGCCCCTTTCGCAAGGTTGGAAAGCCCCCTTTAGGGGGTTGGGGGTCTCTCATTAGGTGGTTTGGGGGTCTCTCGTTAGCCGGTTGGGGGTCTCTTTATAAAAAAAGGAAAACGCCCTCGCGCTTTCCTTGCTGATGCAAAGATACAACATTTTGCGGCCGATTGCAAATGTGACACGAAAAGAGTTTACGTTTCGGGGCTGTTGCAGGCCTCACAGACTGAAAATATATGGTGCTGAAATATCTTATACGCAAAGAACTGATACAGCTATGGCGCAACGGGTTTCTGCCGCGGTTGGTCGTCCTGTTTCCCGTGATGGTGATGGGCGTGATGCCGTGGATCATGACCATGGAGGTGAGAAACGTGCGCGTGAGCGTGGTAGACAACGACCGCTCCACGTTGAGCAGCCGTCTCGTACACAGTATCGAGGCCAACCGCTACTTCGTGTTCCACGCCCGGCGGGCCTCCTATGCCGAGGCCCTGGCCGACATTGAACGCAGCGCAGCCGATGTGGTGGTGAGCATTCCGCCCCACTACGGGCGCGACGTGGAGCGGGGCGGCCGGCCTCAGATACTCCTTGCAGCCAATGCGGCCAACGCCACCAAGGGGGCGATGGGCACGGCCTATCTCACACAGATGGTCACGGCACAGGCGGGTCCGGCTGCAGCGGATGCCGGAAAGTGGGTGAGCGAACTCTACCTCTACAACAAGCACCTCGACTACAAGGTGTTCATGATACCCGCGCTCATGGCGATGGTGCTCGTGATGATGTGCGGATTTCTGCCCGCGCTCAACATCGTGGGCGAGAAGGAGACGGGCACCATCGAGCAGATCAACGTCACGCCCGTGAGCAAGTGGAGTTTTATCTTGGCCAAACTCATCCCCTACTGGGCCATCGCCCTGCTCGTGGTCACGCTCTGCTTCCTGCTCTCGTGGGCCGTCTACGGCATCACGTGCCGGGGCAACATCCTCTGGCTCTACGTGCTCACGGCGTTGCTGGCACTGGTGATGAGCGGGATAGGACTCACGGTGTCCAACTACAGCGACACGATGCAGCAGGCGGTGTTTGTGATGTGGTTTTGTGTGGTGTGCTTCATGCTGCTCAGTGGCCTCTACACGCCCGTGCGCTCCATGCCCGACTGGGCGCAGATGCTCGTCACGCTCAATCCGCTGCACTATTTCATCGACGCCATGCGTTCGGTCTTCGTGCGCGGCAGCAACTTCGGAGACATCCGCACCGAGGTGGCCGCGCTGGCCCTCTTTGCTCTCGTGGCGGATGCGTGGGCGGTGGCGAGCTATCGGAAGGTGAGAAGGTAGAAATTAGGAGTTAAAGGAGAGTTATTCAGGAGTTAAAGGGAGATTTTTTTAGGAGTTAAAGGGAGTTAAGGAGTTAAAAGGAGTTAAGACAGCGGCTTTATTGCTTGCACAAAGGCAATTTAATAAGCGACAAAACTATTGTCTTAACTCCCTTTAACTCCTTAACTCCCTTTAACTCCTAAAAAATACTCCTAAAAAATACTCCTAAAAAAATACTCCTAAAATAATCTTCCCACCACGTGTCCCAGTAGCACGGCTGCAAAGCCCACGGCCAAGCTGCCCGTCACGTAGGCGATGGGCATGAGCAGGCTGTCGCCTTTGGCAAGGGTGGAAGTCTCGTTGATGAAGGTGGAAAAAGTGGTGAAGCCCCCGCAGAAGCCTGTGGTGAGCAGCAGACGGGTGGCGGGAGAGGCATGGGAGGCGATGGAAGGCATGGCTGTGAACAGGCCGATGAGGAAACAGCCGGCCACATTCACCACGAAAGTGCCCACGGGAAAAGCCCCCGGCAGCCATAGCAGCATGAGTCTTGAAACGGCATAGCGCAGGCTTCCGCCGAAGAAGCTGCCTATGCCGACGGTGAGAAGTTCTTTCATCTGTCGGTGTCGGTAAGGTTCAGAGTATCACCGCCGTGCCGCTCACTGTCACCATAAGCATGGTGCCGCTCTGCCCCACGGTCTCATAGTCGATGTCGATGCCCACCACGGCATTGGCTCCGAGAGATTGCGCGCGCTCCGACATCTCCCTCATGGCGGTGTCTTTGGCCTCGCGCAGCACCTTCTCGTAGCTGTTGCTGCGACCGCCCACAAAGTCGCGGATGCCGGCAAAAAAGTCTTTCACGAAGTTGGCACCGATGATGGTTTCACCCGTCACCACGCCTTTATATTCTCTGATGGGATGACCCTCAAGGGTCGGAGTTGTACTGAGTATCATGCGTTTGATTCTTGATGGTTTGTCGTCCGCCGCCGTCGGTGGCTGCAGACCGGGTGCAATATTACGAATAAAAATCGGAAAAACGGCCGTCGGCAGGGCGGAAAATGCCGTTTTTGCATTTCTTGCTCCTCAACCTCCGAGAAACACCATGAGTCCGCCGAGCACGATGTACATCAGCGCGTAGGGGATGGCCGAGAGCATGATTTCGCCGTCTTTGCCCTGCATGTTGCACGAGGCCGTGGCAATGGCTATCGACTGGGGCGAAATCATCTTGCCACCCGTGGCCCCGGTGGTGTTGGAAGCCACCAGCCAGTTGGTCTGGCCGCCCTCCATGCCATAGAAAGAGCCTTGTCCGGTCATGCCCAACTGGTGGGCCACATTGGCCTGCAGCTTGGCAAAGAGGATGTTAGACGACGTGTCGGAGCCCGTCACAAATGTGCCGATGGCCCCGATGAGCGGGGCGAAAAGGGGATAGAAGGAGCCCGTGACAGCCACCAGACCCTCGGCGATGGCCCCTATCATGCCGCAATAGTTCATCACCGAAGCCAGCGAGATGAGCGACACGATGGTGACGATGGTGTTGCGCAGGTTGACGGTGGTGCGCGCCAAGATCGCCATCAGCCGCCCGAAGCCGAGCCCCTGGATGAGTCCGCCGATGGTCGCACCGAGGAAGAGCATCAGTCCGGCGTTGGAAATCCACCCGAACTTGAACGTAGACCCGATGACGGGCAGCGTCACCCTCGACACGAGGTGGCTCTTGAGAAAGTCGTTGACCGGCGGACAAAGAGCTCCGCTCAACAGGATGAAAAGTAGGATGAAGAGGTAGACGCTCCACGCCCGCAGCGTCTCGGAGAGCGTGAAAGAGTGGGAGGGAGCCGTCGTGCCGGCTACGGTCTGTCCGTCGGCGGTCACGGCTGTGGCCGCCTTTCTCCGTGCAAAGAGCCGGGCGTAGGCGATGATGGCCGCGATGGCGGCGATGCTTCCGATGATGGCCGGTGTCTCCGCCCCCAGATAGCGGGCGCAGAGATACTGCACGGAGAGCGACACGGTGCCCGTCCACACGGCCAGCGCGATGTTTTTGCCGATGGCCTTGCGGTCGGTGATCATGAGGATGACAAACGGCAGCAGGATGAACAGCGGCGAGAGCTGAATCACGGCAAAGGCCGAGGTCTCGCAGATGGCTTCCGCAGAGGCAGCTCCGCCCGGTGCCACCTCGTTGCAAAGCGTGGTCACGGGCACGCCCACGGCTCCGAATCCCGTGGCCACGGTGTTGCCGATGAGGGCCACGAGAGCCGAAAACATGGGCTTGAAACCGAGTCCGATGAGGATGGCTGCCGGAATGGCCACCGCCGTGCCGAAGCCCGCCATGCCCTCAAGCAGTCCGCCGAAGCCCCACACGAGCATGAGCACGAGGATGCCGCGGTCGTCGGTAAACGAGGTGAACTGGGCCTTGATGACCTCTATCTGCCTGCTCTCCACGAGTATGTTGTAGCTGTAGATGGCCATGAGGATGATGAGCAGGATGGGGAATACGGCCTTCAGCGCGCCCTCGACCACGCTCCATCCCACCACGGCCGCCGCGGGCCCCGGATGGTGGGGCATCATGTCGAGAGCCGGAGCCGCCGTGAGTGCCAGCAGGATGGTGGCGATGAGGGTGACGAACGCGCTCTTGTGGCCGGCCATCTTCAGGCCGAGCATCAAAACGAAGAGCAGCAGAATGGGGACAATGGAGATAAGGGCACTCATGGGCTGTCAAGGTTTATGGATTGTTGTCGTTGGTTTTGTTGTCTCTTGTTCATGGCGGTCTCCGGCCCGCCCGGTTTCTGTCCGCGCCGCCGAAGGTTTGTTGCAAATATACGATTAAATTCCGGAAACCGGCGTTTTTCTTCCTTGTTTTTTATGTCACCGATATGGAGAGAGGGGCGATTTCCGCTCCCAGCCTGCCCTGCCGCAAAGGCCAATGTTCCTCTGTTATTCTGTCTCTTGCCCCCATTTCGTTTCTTTTTTTCGTCTCCAACGCTTTCGTATATCAAAAATAATACGTATATTTGCAGGGTTTATGAACGGCCCGAAACGCTTAGAACGCAAATAAACGGCCTTAGACGCGATTTCAATAAAACAAAAGAGAATAAATTAAATGGATGAAAATCTGACGATCGATCACGATCGCATTCTTAAAATCAACATCGAGGAGGAGATGAAGTCCTCCTACATCGACTACTCCATGTCGGTGATTGTGGCCCGTGCCCTCCCCGATGTGCGCGACGGTTTCAAGCCCGTACACCGCCGCATACTCTACGGTATGCTCGGCATCGGCAACACCAGTGACAAACCCTACAAGAAGTGCGCGCGCGTTGTGGGTGAGGTGCTGGGTAAATACCACCCCCACGGCGACTCGTCGGTGTATGGGGCACTGGTGCGCATGGGGCAAGACTGGAACATGCGCTACACGCTTGTCGACGGACAGGGTAACTTCGGCTCCGTGGACGGCGACTCTCCGGCGGCCATGCGTTACACCGAATGCCGCCTCTCGAAGATGGGAGAGCACGTGATGGACGACCTTGAGAAGGACACCGTGGACATGACCAACAACTTCGACGACACGCTCACGGAGCCGTCGGTGATGCCCACGAAGATACCCAACCTGCTGGTCAACGGCGGCAACGGCATCGCCGTGGGTATGGCCACCAACATGCCCACGCACAATCTGGGCGAGGTGATCGACGGCTGCTGCGCCTACATCGACAATCCCGAGATAGACTTGGAGGGCCTCATGCACTACATCAAGGCCCCCGACTTCCCCACGGGTGCATATATATATGGTATACAGGGCGTGAAAGACGCCTACGAGACGGGCCGTGGCCGCGTGGTGATGCGCGCCAAGGCAGAGATAGAGAGCGACGAGAGCCACGACAAGATCGTCATCACCGAGATACCCTACGGGGTGAACAAGGCCCAGCTCATTGAGTATATCGCCGAACTGGTGAAGGAGGGCAAGATAGACGGCATCTCCAACGCCAACGACGAGAGCGGCCGGCAGGGTATGCGCATCGTGATAGACGTGAAGCGCGACGCCAACGCCAATGTCATCTTGAACAAGCTCTTCAAGATGACAGCCCTGCAAAGTGCCTTCTCGGTGAACAACATCGCGCTGGTCAACGGCCGCCCGCGGCTGCTCAGTCTCAAGGAGTGTGTGAAATACTTTGTGGAGCACCGCCACGACGTGACCATACGCCGCACCAAGTATGACCTCCGCAAGGCGCAGGAGCGGGCGCACATCCTCGAAGGGCTCATCATCGCCTGCGACAACATCGACGAGGTGGTGCACATCATCAGGGCGAGCAAGACACCGGCCGACGCGCAGCGCAACCTCGAAGAGCGTTTCAACCTCGACGAACTGCAATCGAAGGCCATCGTGGACATGCGTCTCTCGCAGCTCACGGGGCTGCGCATGGATCAGCTGCACGCCGAATACGAGGAGCTGGAGCGCATGATCGACTACTACAACCGCATACTCAACGACCCCGAGCTCTGCAAGCAGGTGATGAAAGACGAGTTGCAGGAAGTGAAGGAGAAGTATGGCGACCCACGCCGCACCGAAATCAAATACTCCTCGGAGGAGTTCAACCCCGAAGACTTCTATCCCAACGATCCGGTGGTGATCACCGTGAGCCACATGGGCTACATCAAGCGCACACCGCTCTCCGAGTTCCGCGAGCAGGCCCGCGGCGGAGTGGGCTCCAAGGGGGCCCGCCACCGCGAGCAGGACTTCACCGAGTATATCTATCCTGCCACCATGCACCAGACGATGCTCTTCTTCACCAAGAAAGGGCGCTGCTACTGGCTCAAGTGCTACGAGATACCCGAAGGCGACCGCAACTCCAAGGGCCGTGCCATACAGAACCTGCTCAACATCGAGGGCGACGATCAGGTGAATGCCTTCCTGCGGCTGCGAGGACTCGACGACGAGGAGTTCATCAACTCCCACTATGTGGTGTTCGCCACGAAGAACGGCACGGTGAAGAAAACATTGCTCGAAGCCTACTCCCGTCCGCGGGCCAACGGCGTGATAGCCATCAACATCGTTGAAGGCGACGAGGTGGTGGATGTGCGTCTCACCAACGGCAACAACGAACTCATCATCGCCAACCGCAACGGCAGGGCCGTGCGTTTCCACGAGAGCACCATCCGCACCATGGGCCGCGTGTCGACCGGTGTGCGCGGCATGCGCCTCGACGAGGGCGACGATGCCGTGGTGGGCATGATTGTGGTCAACGACTCGGAGACGGAAAACGTGATGGTGGTGAGCGAGAACGGCTACGGCAAACGCTCGCAGGTGGAAGACTACCGCATCACCAACCGAGGCGGAAAGGGCGTGAAGACGCTCGCCGTGACCGAGAAGACCGGAAGACTGGTGGCCATCAAGAACGTCACCGATGACAACGATCTCATGATCATCAACAAGAGCGGTGTGGTGATTCGCCTCGCCGTGGCCGACTGCCGCGTCATGGGGCGTGCCACGCAGGGCGTGAGACTCATCAATCTGGCCAAGAAAAACGATGTCATTGCCAGCGTGTGCAAGGTGATGAGCAGCGAACTCGAGGCCACCGTCGAGGAGGAAAGCCGTGCCCAGTGGGCCAAGAAGAGTGACGAAATCAGGCAGGATGCCACGGCCGACGGGTCCGGCGGCACTGCCGGAGAGGACGATCCTGACGAAGCCGAGGGCAACGGGGGCGAAGCTCCGCTCGTAGACTTCGGCGGAGAAGATGACAACAATGAATAAACTGCACGGTTCCGGTGCCTTCCCCAACCTCGGGGAGGGGCACCGGAATGTGTTATCGGAAGAAAATCAATATAACTTTAAACTACAGAAAGATGAAAAAGTTAATGTTCGCTGCCATGATGATACTCAGTACATCGGCAGCATTTGCCGGAGACAGCGATGCCTTGAAGGCTATCATGAAGGCCAAAACCTATGCAGAAGCCGACGCGCTGCTCAAGCAGAATCTCAGCGCGCTGGCCACTGACGCCGAGCGCGCCAAAGCCTACAACAAGCTCGTTGACCTCGCCTTGGAGAAGTACAACAAGGAGTCTACCGTCCTCACCCAAAACCAGATGAACGCCCAGATGGGCATCAAGGGCAAAGACCAGGCCTTCGACACGCTGGGCATGTACAATGCCGCCACCGAGGCCCTGCAGGCCGGACTGGAGTGTGACAAGTACGACCAGAAGCCCGATGCCAAGGGCAAGGTGAAGCCCCGCTTCGCCGCAGCCAACAACACCCGTCTGTGGGGCGTGCGCGCGCAGCTCGTCAACGCCGGACAGGAGGCTGCCCAGAAGGGCAAGGATGCCGACGTGCTGAAGTATTGGGGCACCTTCCTCGACACCAACGACGCTCCGCTCTTTGCCTCGCAGGACAAGAGTTCGCAGAAAGAATACTTCGGACAGGTGGCCCTCTTCACCGCCCAGTATGCCTTCCAGGCCAAGGACAAGGAGCGTGCCGGCCGCTATTGCGACCTCGCCATGAAAGATCCCGAGCAGGCCGACCGTGCGCTGGGCATCAAGTTGCTCGTGATGCGCGACGGACTGAAGACGAAGGCCGACTCCGTGAAGTTCGTTGACGAGCTCAAGGCACTCTATGCACAGAAGCCCGACAACGGCGTGGTGCTCGAGTCGCTGGCCAACCTCTATTCGGCCATGGGCCAGAAAGACGCGCAGGCTCAGCTCCTCGATGAGGCCATCGCCAAGAATCCGAAAAACTTCGTGGCCCTCTTCCTCAAGGGGCAGAATGCCATCACGGCCAACAATGCCAACGAAGCCATCAAATATCTCAAGCAGGCTGCCGAGATCCAGCCCGAAAACGCCCTCGTGCTCACCTATCTCGGTGCTTGTCTCAACGTGAAGGCTGCCGACCAGCAGGATCCCAATGGCCGCAAGGTGGTCTACACCGAGGCACTGAAATATCTCGACAAGGCCAAGCAGCTCGACCCGCAGCGCAATCAGGCCAACTGGGCCTACAACCGCTATCAGGCCTGCTACGGTCTTTATGGGGCCGACGCTCCCGAAACCAAGGCTGCCGAAGCCGAGAGCAAGAACTAAGGCGGATGCTTGAACCGCCGCCCTGCGCGGCGACACCGCCACCGGACTGACGGCGCGGGCGTGGCCTATCCTCCATGTCCGCCCACTGTCTCCTCTTTATATAAAAGCCATGCCGGCGTCTCTCATTGACGCCCCGCATGGCTTTTCGCGTATAAACCCTTTGGGTTGGGGTAGGGAGGAGGCACGGGAGAGGCGGTGTTTTGGCAAATTGTCAGCTGCATTTCAGTAAAAAGATAGAAGTATTTCGGCAGGATTACGCTAATATCTCGGCGAGTTGACAGCAGTCTCCTGCCCGTCTTTGCCTCTTTGGAACTGTCCTGTTTTTTCCTCACCGATTTGCATTTTGCCGATTTTTGTAGTATCTTTGCAGTAGCAAGGGGAGCGCGCAAGTGCTCCCTTTTTTTAGACCACCACTCACCAAAAAGTCCCCAAACCAGCCTCAAACCACCTAACGAGAGACCCCCAACCCCCTAAAGGGGGCTTTTCAACCTTGCAAAAGGGGCTCTTTGAGCTTCTCGTTCGGCCTCTTTTGGCTTTTCACTACGGCTCTTTTGCGCGGTCGTTTGGGCCGAGTGAGAAAATTCGTAGGCCGGATGTGGCGAATAAAACGGATAATATGGAGTGGATAGCGGAGCGGGAAGAAATGCCGTGTAAGGCTTTTTCTCGACCTTGGTAAGTTTTGTGCTATATGCTGACAAGCGGCAAGTGAGACCAAATAGATCTGCTTAGTACGAATGTAGGTTGTGAGAAAAAATTCGCTTCATTCGAAAAATTCGCCGACAAAGATATTCCTCGGCGAATTATCCGAATGATGCGAATGTCGGGCGTGAAAGGAAATTCGCTTCATCCGCTTCTTTCGCCGCCCCGGAATATCCGCCTACGGATGAGCCGACATTGCCCGAAATTATTCCAGTTTGTAATTTTTCCGATTTCTTGCGGCAATAGCAAAAAATAATTTTTATATTTGCACCATGACAATCTATATTTATGAAAGCCTATGAACAATTTTAATGCAGAAAAGCCCCTTGCCCCGGCGCAGCAAGGGAGCGGCGGTGACGACTCACGTTTTGACCGCCAGCGCCGCATCATCGGAGCCATCTTCGGCCCCATCTGCGCCATCCTCGTGTGGATTACTCCCATTGCCGGCCTCTCGCCGGAGGCCCACAAGTTGCTCGCCATCATCACCCTCGTGGGCCTGTGGTGGATCACCGAGCCCGTGCCCATCCCCGTGACCTCGCTCATCGGGCCCACGCTGTGCGTGGTGTTTGGCGTGGTGAAGATGAAAGAAGCCTTCGCCCCCTTCGCCAACCCCATGATATTCCTCTTCATGGGCGGTTTCATGATAGCCAAGGCCATGATGGTGAACGGACTCGACAAGCGCATCGCCTACGGCATCATGTCGATGAAGTGGGTGGGCGACAGTCCGCGACGCATCTTTCTGGCCGTCGGACTGGCCTGCGCCCTGTGCTCGGGCTGGATCAGCAACACGGCCACGGCGGCCATGATGTTTCCCATAGCACTGGGACTGCTCGAAGCCATCAGCGAGATGATGGCCGCCAACGGCAAGCCCATCAACCTCAAAACCTACAAGTATGCCACGGGGCTGATGCTCATGACGGCCTACGCCTGCTCCATAGGCGGTGTGCTCACGCCCATAGGTACGCCCCCGAACATCATCATGCTCGGATTCCTCAGTGAGCTGGCCGATGTCCATGTCTCCTTCTTCCAATGGATGGTGTGGGGCTTCGTGGCCATGGTGGCTTATTTCATCATCGCCTACGTGATTCTGGTGAGGATGTTCCCCGCCGATGTAGACCACATTGAGGGTGCGCAGAAGTTTATCGGCGAGAAGAAAAAAGGGCTGGGCCGATGGACGCGTGCACAGAAGAACACGCTCTTCGCTTTCCTCGTGGCCGTGACGCTGTGGGTCATGCCGGGCATCCTGAGCATCGCTTTGGGCACCGATAGCGAGATACTCAACAACTACAACCGCCTCTTCCCCGAGGCCGTGGCTGCCATGGTGGGGGCCCTGTTGCTCTTCCTCATCCCCGTGGACACCAAGCAGCACAAGATGACGCTCGACTGGAAAGACGCCGTGGCCGGCGTGGAGTGGGGCACACTGTTGCTTTTCGGCGGCGGACTGGCTATCGGCGGCATGATGTATGCCACCGGTCTCTCGGGATGGATAGGCGACCAGATAATCAACTTCATGGGCGGCAAACCCTCCGAACTGCTGCTCGTGGCGGTGTTCTGTGTGATGTCGCTGCTGCTCTCCGAACTCACTTCCCACACGGCTGCCACCAACATGATAGGTCCGTTGGCCATCGGCGCGGCCGTCACGGCAGGTTTCAGTCCCATTCCCGTGGCTGTGGGTGTGGCCCTCTCGGCTTCGTTGGGCTTCATGCTCCCTGTGTCCACGCCGCCCAACGCCATCGTCTATGCGAGCGGCTACATTCCCATCACCAAGATGATCAAGACCGGTGTCTACATCGACTTCATCGGCATTGCCATCGTCACCATCCCCGTGGCCCTTTATCTCGTAGGGCTGATTGTGGGGTGATAGGTGATGGGTGTTAGGTGATAGGTGTTAGGTGGTGGGTGTTAGATGGTGGGTGTTAATGAAATCCTGCGAGGTAAAGACGGTTGCTCCTACCGCAGCTGAAGTTCTCCACAGTCCCCCTCTAAGGATTTCATTAACACCCACCATCTAACACCCACCATCTAACACCCACCACCTAACACCCATCACCTTTTCTTCCTAATCTTTTGATTATTACGGTCTTTTTTCTTACCTTTGTGCGCTGAAAGTATTAACAATCAAAAAATAGGATAAAGCAATGAAAGCATTTGTATTCCCGGGACAGGGATCGCAGTTCGTGGGCATGGGTAAGGACCTCTACGAAAACAACGCATTGGCGAAGGAACTGTTTGACAAAGCCGACGAGATACTCGGTTTCAAGATCACCGACATCATGTTTGCCGGTAACGACGAGCAGCTCAAGCAGACCAATGTCACGCAGCCTGCCGTGTTCCTCCACAGTGTGATCTCCGCACTCTGTCTGGGCGATGACTTCAAGCCCGCTATGGTGGCCGGCCACTCGCTGGGCGAGTTCTCCGCCCTCGTGGCCGCCGGCGCACTGAGCTTTGAAGACGGATTGAAGCTGGTGGCCGCCCGTGCCAACGCCATGCAGAAGGCCTGTGAGGCCAACCCCGGAACGATGGCTGCCATTATCGGACTGAGCGACGAGAAGGTGGAGGAAGTGTGCAGTGAGGTGTCTGCCGACGGCCAAATCGTGGTGGCAGCCAACTACAACTGCCCCGGTCAGCTCGTCATCTCGGGCAACGTGGAGGCCGTCAATGCCGCTTGCGAAAAACTGAAAGAGGCCGGTGCCAAGCGTGCGCTGCCGCTGAAGGTGGGCGGTGCGTTCCACTCTCCGCTCATGCAGCCGGCCAAGGACGAGCTGCAAGCCGCTATCGAGCAGACCGAGTTTGCCGCTCCGAGCTGCCCCGTCTATCAGAATGTGGATGCCAAGGCCCACACCGATGCAGCCGAAATCAAGGCCAATCTCACCGCGCAGCTCACCAGCCCCGTGCGCTGGACAGCCAGTGTGCAGGCCATGATAGCCGACGGTGCCGACGATTTCACCGAGTGCGGACCGGGCAAAGCCCTGCAAGGCATGATTGGCCGCATCGACAAGAATGTAGCGGTGAAGGGAATCTAAGTTGACGAGTTGACGAGTGGACAAGTAGACGAGTTGCTTGCTCTGAAAGGGAGGGGCGGCTCGTCGACTTGTCTATTTGTCTGCTTTCCGCAACTGATAACTTGTTTACTTGTCTACTTGTTCACTCGTCAACTCGACCGACCGTTCACCCGTCAACTAAACTCGACTTAACTCATGATTATTTATCAGATACTCACCCGCCTGTTCGGCAATCGCAACACCACCCGCAAGGCGTGGGGCACGATGGCCGAGAACGGCAGTGGGAAGATGAACAACTTTGATGCCGCCACCCTCAAGCGCATCCGCCGGCAGGGAGTGACCCACGTGTGGTTCACGGGCATCATCCGCCACGCCTCACAGACTGACTATTCGGCCTGCGGCATCCCCCGGCAGCACGCCCGGGTGGTGAAAGGCCGGGCCGGTTCGCCCTATGCCATAACAGACTATTATGATGTGGACCCCGACTTGGCCACCGATGTGCCTCGGCGCATGGAAGAGTGGGAGGCCCTCGTCGACCGCGTACACAAGGCCGACATGAAAGTGATTCTCGACTTTGTGCCCAACCACGTGGCCCGCGAATACCGCTCGGTGTGCCGGCCGCAGGGCGTGCGCGACCTCGGAGAGGACGACGACCAAAACATGCACTTCTCTCCGCGCAACAACTTCTACTACTGTTGGGGGCGGCCGTTGTGCCTCGACGGCATCAATTCCGGTTCCGGCGACGATGCCGAACCCTATACCGAGGTGCCCGCCAAGGCCACGGGCAACGACCTCTTCGACAACCATCCGGGACAGAACGACTGGTATGAGACCGTGAAACTCAACTACGGCGTTGACTATTGCGACGCCGGAGGCCGCTCGGAACATTTCGACCCCGTGCCCGACACGTGGCTGAAGATGGCCGACATATTGCTTTTCTGGGCCGCAAAGGGTGTCGACGGCTTCCGTTGCGACATGGCCGAGATGGTGCCCACGGCTTTCTGGACTTATGTCACGGCCCGTCTGAAGGCCGCCCATCCCGGACTTGTCTTCATCGGCGAGGTCTACGACCCCACGCAATACCGGGCCTACATCGCCTCGGGCTTCGACTATCTCTACGACAAGGTGGGCATGTACGACTGCCTGCGCGACATCATCTGTGGTCGCCGGCCCACGACCGACATCACCGCCCAGTGGCAGTCGACCGACGACATACGCGACCACATGCTCTATTTCCTCGAAAACCACGACGAGCAGCGCATCGCCTCAGATTTCTTCGCCGGCGATGCCCGCAAGGGATTGCCGGCCCACATCGTGAGCTGCCTGCTGCAAACCAATCCCTACATGCTCTATGCCGGACAGGAGTTTGGCGAGCGGGGCATGGACAGCGAGGGCTTCAGCGGGCGCGACGGGCGCACCACCATCTTCGACTATTGGAGTCTCGACACGCTCAACCACGGCTTTTACGACCCCCGGCAGCTCTCTCGCGACGAGCGGGAACTGAACGCCGCCTACACCGCCGTGATGCGTATGGCCGGTGAGGAGCGCGCCGCCCGCGAGGGAAAAACCTTCGACCTGATGTATGTCAACCCCTCGTTGGCCGACAACCGCTTTGCCTTCTTGCGCAAGGCCGGCAACGAACTGCTCTTTGTGGTGGTCAACTTCGGCGACAGTATGTCCTCCTGCGCCGTGCGGATTCCCGCCCACGCCTTCGACTTCATGGAATTGGCCGAGGGCGAATGGGAGGCCGAAGAACTGCTTACCCGTCATCACCGCCGGCTCGTCTTCAAGCGCGAAGGGGCTGTGGAGGTGGATGTGCCGGCCCATGGAGGTGTCGTCTATAAAATTATAATATCCGATAAAGACATGAACGAAGACTTGATTCTCAACGGGCACAACAAGGATGAGTTCCCTCCCGCCCACACGGCCGAGCATCTGCTCAACCGGCTGATGATGCGCATGTTCGGTTGCGAGCGTTCGCGCAATGCTCACATCGAGCGCAAGAAGAGCAAAATCAGCTATGTGCTCGACCACAAGCCCACCCGCAAGGAGGAGAAAGCCATCGCCGACGAGATGAACCGGCTCATCGCCGAAGATCTCCCCGTGACCTACGAGATGGTGGATCGTGACCATATTCCCGAAGGGGTGACGCTCGACCGCCTGCCCGACACGGCCGGCGAAAAGCTCCGGTTGGTGCGCATCGGCGACTACGACGTGTGCCCCTGCATTGGCAAGCACGTGCGCTCCACCGGTCAGATAGGCCGCTTCGAGCTGCTCGGCACCAACTGGGATCAAGACACGATGACCTTCCGCATCCGTTTCAAGATAGTATGATGGGGGAGAGGAGTTATTTTGGGAGTTAAAGGGAGTTAAGGAGTTAAAGGGAGTTAAGACAATAGCTTTATTGCCGATGACATGCGGGAAGACATAAACTATAAAACTGTTGTCTTAACTCCCTTTCACTCCTTAACTCCCCAAAGAATCTCCCATTAACTTCCATCTTCTCGTATGGACTTGACAATAAAGCTATTGTCTTAACTCCCTTTAACTCCTTAACTCCCTTTAACTCCCAAAAAGCTCTCCCTTTAACTCCTAAAAAACATGTACAGACCTTCCCCAAACGACTACGACCACTACCGTGTGGACGAAAAGGCACCGCTGCTGGAGTGGTTGCTCGCCAACGTCAAAGGCGAGAGCCGGTCTAAAATCAAGGCTACGCTCAAGGGGCGCGGCATCAAGGTGAACGGCAAGCAGACCACCCGCTTCGACTATCCGCTCGAACCGGGCATGAAAATCAGCGTGAGCAGGAACAAGCGCAACGACACATTCCGAAGCCGCTATGTGCGACTGGTCTATGAAGACCGCCACATCGTGGTGTTGGAAAAGGCCGTGGGCATCCTCTCGATGGCTGCCGGCCACTCGTCGCTCAACGTGAAAAAAGTGCTTGACGACTACTTCAAGAAGACGCGCCAAAAGTGTACGGCCCATGTGGTCCACCGCCTCGACCGCGACACCAGCGGCCTGATGATCTACGCCAAGAGCAAGGAGATAGAGCAGATGCTCGAACACGACTGGCATCATGTGGTCTACGACCGCCGCTATGTGGCAGTCGTCTCGGGCGAGGTGTACGACGACGAAGGCACCATCGCCAACTGGCTGAAAGACAACAAGGCCTACGTCACCTATTCGTCGCCCGTGGACAACGGCGGGAAGTATGCCGTCACCCACTTTCATGTGCTCCGCCGCACCACCGACCACAGTCTGGTGGAATACCGGCTCGAGACGGGCCGCAAGAATCAGATACGCGTCCACTCGGCCGACATGGGCCACCCCGTGTGCGGCGACATCAAATACGGCAATGGCGACGACCCGCTCCACCGCCTCTGTCTCCACGCCTACGTGCTCTGTTTCTACCATCCCGTGACCCACGAGCGCATGGAGTTTGACACGCCCGTGCCCTCTGCCTTTCTCTCGCTCTTCAAGTAGGGCGGGGCGGGGGTGGGGCGGTTGCACCCGCCAATGACCCTCGACATCCATTCATATCACTTCCATGACATCCAATTTCGCTTATTACGCCTTTGCCCTCGTCGCTCTGATTGTGGGCTTTTTCATCATCAAGAAAGTCACCACCTGTCTCTTCAAGACCCTTGTGGCCCTCATCGTGCTGGCCGTTCTCGCCGCCGTCTACTGGCTGTATTTCACGTGACAACCCCGTTTTTACCCCATTCAGATGATAAAAACGGGCGAGAACGTGCGATTGTCGAATATTTTTCGTATGTTTGTAGCCCGATAGCTTGGCGGCAGACATGCCTGCAAGCTGTCGCCATGTATAAATGGATAATGTATCACATAGAATGGAGAAGGAAAACGACATACAGCAGCCGCAGCAGCCGGCAGAGGCCGCCGCTTCCCGATACAGCGACTACACCGTGCTCACTTCGCGCGGCATCCACCGTTTTGTGAAGTGCCGCAAGGGCGACCGGTGGGTGGTGCTCAAGGGGCTGAAGCCCGAATACAGGGAGAAACCGCAGTGCGTCGCCCTGTTGAAGAAGGAATACAAGACAGCCCACGCGCTCGACCACGCGGGGCTGGTGAAATATCAGGCACTGGTAGACGACGACCGCTACGGGCCGTGTATCGAACTCGAATGCGTCGATGGGCGTTCGCTGGCCGACTATCTGCGCGAGGCCCACACCACCGAAGAGAAGTTGGCCGTGGTGCAGGAGCTGGCCGATGTGCTCTCCTACGTGCATGGCCGCGGTGTGGTACACCTCGGTCTGAAACCCTCCAACATCTATATCACCAAGCAGGGCAACCACGTCAAGCTCAGCGACTTTCGGATTGTTGCCGCCGACAGCTTGAAAGAACCCGTCGGTGTGTTGAAGTACATGGCACCCGAGGTGAAAGACGGCACGATGACCGTGGATGCCCGGGCCGACATCTATTCGCTCGGCATGTTGCTGCGCGACTTCGCCCTACCTGCCGACTATGCCCCCGTGGCCGACAAGTGTTGCAGCTTCGGGCGCAACGAACGCTACATGGATGCCGCTTCCGTGATGGAAGCCCTTTACAGCGACCGGAGCCACAGCGGTTCGAAAAAGACCGTGGGCATCGTCGCAGCCATCGCGGTGGTCATCGGCCTGCTGGTTTTCGTGTTTTTCACCGGCCGCGGCAGTCACAGCGACAGTGCCAATCCGGCATCCGTGACGAGCGTGGCCGACAGTGCGCAGTCTCCCTCCGAGTCCCCTGCCGGTCCCTCCACAACCTCTGCCGAGGCTCCTGCCCGGACGGAAAATGCCGCCCCCGTGGCCGTCGCCGACAAGTTCGGATTCCTCGAACAGTTGAAACCGGCCCTCTACCGCGACCTCGACAAGCTGTTCCAACCCTGCCTCGACCGCAAGGCCGAAGGGGCCGATGAAGCCGAGATGCAGCAGGCCAAGGCCCGGTTGCAGGGCAGGATAAAGCGTTACTACAAAGGACTGGTGGGTACGCTCGGACGTCTCGACAGCGAGCAGCGGGCAGCTTTCGACAAGACTTTCGCCGACTACGTGGCCCGGAAGAAAGCCGAACTTTAGCGGCTTGCCGCCACCACTCACCCCGACAACACAGCGGGCGGACACCGATGCGAGGTGTCCGCCCGCTTTTTTTGACCATTTATTTTGTCTTTCGAGCTATTTATTGTACTTTTGCAGCTAAAGACTAAGCACTTATATAATTATGTACAGAACAAAGACATGCGGAGAGCTGCGTCTCTCCGACGCCGGCACGGAAGTGACCTTGGCCGGCTGGGTTCAGCGTTCGCGCAAGATGGGCGGCATGACGTTCGTCGACCTGCGCGACCGTTACGGCATCACACAGCTCGTGTTCAACGAAGCCGACAACCGGGCACTCTGTGAAGAGGCCAACAAGTTGGGCCGCGAATACTGCGTTCAGGTCAAGGGCCGTGTGAGCGAGCGGCAGAGCAAAAACCCGAATATGGACACGGGCGACATCGAGATAATCGTCTCCGCGCTCACGGTGCTCTCGCCGAGTCTCACCCCCCCGTTCACCATCGAAGACAATACCGACGGCGGAGACGACATCCGCATGAAATACCGCTACCTCGACATTCGCCGCGCTGCCGTGCGCAAGAATCTCGAGCTGCGCCACCGCATGACCATCCTCATACGCAACTTCCTCGACTCGCGCCAGTTCATGGAGGTGGAGACCCCCATCCTCATCGGCAGCACGCCCGAAGGGGCCCGCGATTTCGTGGTGCCTTCGCGCATGAATCCCGGCCAGTTCTATGCCCTGCCGCAGAGTCCGCAGACCCTCAAGCAGCTCCTCATGGTGGCCGGAGTGGACCGTTACTTCCAGATAGCCAAGTGTTTCCGCGATGAAGACTTGCGGGCCGACCGCCAGCCCGAGTTCACACAGATAGACTGCGAAATGTCGTTTGTGGAGCAGGAAGACGTGCTCAACATCTTCGAAGACATGGCCCGCCATCTCTTCAAGGAGATTCGCGGCGTGGAATTGCCCCCGTTGGAGCGCATGAAGTGGCACGATGCCATGCGCCGCTACGGTTCTGACAAACCCGATGTGCGCTTCGGCATGGAGTTTGTCGAGTTGAAGGAGGCTTTCGCCGGCAAGGGCGCGTTCTCCGTGTTCGACGAGGCAGCCTACATCGGCGGCATCTGCGTGCCCGGTTGTGCCGATTACAGCCGCAAGCAGCTCAACGAGCTCACCGACTTCGTGAAGCGTCCGCAGGTGGGTGCCAAGGGACTGGTGTTCATTAAGTATCAGGCCGACGGCACGGTGAAGAGCTCCATCGACAAGTTCTATTCGCCCGAGGTGCTGGCCGAAATCAAACAGACCATGGGAGCCAAAGACGGCGATCTCGTGCTCATCCTCTCCGGCGACAATGCCAACAAGACCCGTGTGCAGCTCTGCTCGCTCCGCTTGGAGATGGGCGACCGCTTGGGGCTGCGTGACAAGAATGTGTTCAAGTGTCTGTGGATAGTCGACTTCCCCCTCTTCGAGTGGAGCGACGAGGAGCAGCGCCTCATGGCCACGCACCATCCGTTCACCATGCCCAACCCCGACGACCTGCCGTTGCTCGACGAGCATCCCGAGCAGGTGCGCGCCGTGGCCTACGACTTTGTGTGCAACGGCATCGAGGTGGGCGGCGGTTCGCTCCGTATCCACGACACCCGCTTGCAGGAGAAGATGTTTGAGGTGCTCGGTTTCACGCCGGAGCGTGCCGAGGCCCAGTTCGGCTTCCTGATGAATGCCTTCAAGTATGGTGCTCCGCCCCATGCCGGCCTGGCCTTCGGTCTCGACCGCTTTGTGAGCATCTTGGCCGGTCTCGACTCCATTCGCGACTGCATCGCCTTCCCGAAAAACAACTCCGGCCGCGACGTGATGCTCGATGCCCCCGGCACCATCGACCAGAAGCAGCTCGACGAGTTGCAGCTGAAGCTGGTGGAAAGCCCCCTAAGTTAGGGGGGTGGGGGTCTGAACAAGAGGACAATATCCACTCCTCCCCCCAGCTTTCCAAGCGCGAAATATTGGAGTGAGGGGGGAGACTCTATAATCTACAATAGGGACAGTGCCTTGATGCGCTGTCCCTATTTTTTTGTTTTCTGTAGAATAAGAATGGGCGTATTTCCCCATCCGTCGTGCCTTTTCGAAGGTGCTGCAAGTGGCAGACCGCGAGAAGCCACAAAAGCCTCGTGGCTTCCCTGTCCCGGCTGTCAGTTGGCCCACGTGACAGAGGTGTAGGGCGACAGGTCGGGAAGGTCGGGGAGGGAGATCCAAGTTTTGTCGGCCCCGTTGTATTCGGCGACAGAGGTTTTCCCGTTTGTGATGGTGAGCACGGTGAAACGACCGGGACGGTCGGTGCGGCAGGTGATGGAAACCACCTTGCCGGGCAGGGTGGCAAACGGCTCCTGCAGGTGTGGAGACTCCTTGTCGAGCAGGCAGAAGCGGCTGCCACCTTTGGCCGACGGGGAAGAAATCACATAGCCTGCCAGCCTTGGTTGCGACTTGTCGCCGGGCACGCTGAAGGAGAACGGGATGAGGGCTTCGGCCTCGATTTCGTCGAGCACGCGGAATCCTTTGCGGATGTGGAACAGTACGGGCACCCATTTCCCCGCGCCTTTGTCGGCAGAGAGGAAGACGGTCCCGCTTTCGGGGTCGAACACACCGGCGTAGGTGCCGAACTGTCGCGCGGATAGCCCGGCCGGCAACTCAAAGGCCGGCAGCTTTTCCACAACCGACGTGCGTGTGGCGTAATTGCTCTGCTCCGGTTGCCTGAGAGAAGTGCTCAAATTATATTTGCCCGGTGCTTTCTCCTGAATGGAGACGAAGTATCCTGTGTTGGTCACCGCCAATGATAGCGTATTAAAGGAGGGATTGAGAGGACTCCATTCACCGGTGCAGAAGTCGAAGAAGAACGGCTGTTGCACGCCATCGGCCTTGGCCAGACCGCACAGCCCGTAAGTTTTTTCGAGGTTGACGATGGAGTGGAAGTCCGGATGCGCGCTCATGTCCCATTTCGTCGCGGCATTCCCCTTGCTTTGCGTCCATACCGTCTCTATCGTGTTGCGACCGGGATTGACGCCATACAGTCTGAAGTCTTTGGGTGTCTGTCCGTCGGCCACCGGCAGTTCGCCCAAGGTCATTCTGTCGGCTGCTCTCTGCAAGATGATTCTGACGCGGGACTCCGGCTTGCGGTAGGGCATCAGGAAGCTGATGCCATTCGGCTTTGCTTCGATGATTTTTGCATAGTTGTTCATGCCGGAACCTTCGGGAAATGACGGGTCGCCCGTATCCCAACGGAAGTCAAGCGTCACGTAATCGCCGGTTTGGAATCCCTCGCCATAGAGGTGTATCGTGTCTCCCGGGTTCACTTTCCGGCCCGCTTCCCTCACTCCGGCGTTGGTCACCAGTTGCTTCTCTGCCGGCTCGTACTCTTCCTTGTGGCTGCAAGCGTTCAAGGCAAGAAGAAGCGGTGTCGCGATTAGAAAAAACAGTCTATTCTTCATCATATCAGGTATATATATAAAGAGGTGAAAGGGTAAAGGGGTGAGATGTCTGCAAAAATAGTGAAATGGGCTGGAAAAAGCAAGCGTTTTCGCGGAAAAATGCAAGGGAAATGGTAAAATATGGGGATGGTCTCGGCGGAATCTTAGCCGTCGGCGAGGAAACTCCACCGTGTGGGAATCCTTTCCGCGCCCGCCACTTGGGGGCGTTTCGCTTCGCGGGGTCGGCCCGATTGTCGGCCGTCGTGCCGTGTGAGGTTTTGTGCGGGATGTCTGCACCACCCGTGCAGAGGCTGTTGCACGCCGCGTGCAACAGCCATGCAAGGCCGGTGCAGCGGCCATGCACCGGTCCGTCGGCAAAGGGGTGGGAGGGCGGTCGGGCCGACAAGCCATACCGCCTTCGGCCATCGGAGCAGGAGAAAATTAAATTCCACTTTGTTGATAAATAATTTTGCAGTTCGCCCGAATAATGCTAACTTTGCCCATATTTTATATAAAATAGACTAATAATGGAATATCAAGAGACGGAAATCAAGGGTGTCTGGATCATGACGCCCAAGGTATTCGAGGATCGGCGCGGTTACTTCTTCGAGGCATGGAAGAAGGCCGAGTTTGAAGAACATGTGGGCAAGGTGGATTTCATTCAGGACAACGAGTCGAAGTCGAGCTTCGGCGTGTTGCGCGGCCTTCACTATCAGACGGGCGACTACGCGCAGGCCAAGCTTGTGCGGGTGATCAAAGGTCGGGTGCTCGATGTGGCCGTGGATCTGCGCAAGAGCAGTCCCACGTTTGGCCGTCATGTGGCTGTGGAGCTCTCCGAGGAAAACAAGCGTCAATTTTTCATTCCCCGCGGTTTCGCCCACGGTTTCTTGGTGCTCAGCGAGGAGGCCGTCTTCACTTACAAGGTGGACAATGCCTATGCCCCGCAGCACGAAGCCGGCATACGTTGGGACGACGAGCAGGTGGCCATCAAGTGGCCCATCGACCCGGGCGACGTGGTGACGAGCGATAAAGACCTCAAGGCCCCGGCCCTCAAAGATGCCGAGGTGTTTGAATAAAGAGCGTGTTTGAACGACGAGAGTGTTTTTTGAAAATAATCCTAACTGAACTTTCGCGTGTTTAGTAGGAGTTGAAGAAACGAGGGGAAACCTCGTGACAGACAGAGAAAAAGAATCGGACTTGGGGCATGATGTCCCAATACCTTTAGGCAATGAAGCCGCTGTCTCTACCTCCTAACGAGCGGAGCGAGTGCTAACTCCTTTTTTTCGCCATCGCTCAAGGAAACTTCTCCCTTAACTCCTAAAATATCATTCTTGCGAAACTTAAACATTATAATAAGATGAATATAGCAGTAGTAGGCACCGGATATGTGGGCCTCGTGTCGGGCACATGTTTTGCCGACACCGGTGTCAACGTGACATGCGTCGATGTAGACAGTAAGAAAATCGAGCGGCTCGAACAGGGTGACATCCCCATCTACGAGCCCGGACTCGACGAACTGGTGATGAAAAACGTGAAGGCCGGCCGCCTGAAGTTCACCACTTCGCTGGCCGACATCATCAACGAACAAGACATCGTGTTCTCAGCCGTGGGCACGCCTCCCGACGAAGACGGCAGCGCCGACCTGCGCTACGTGTTGCAGGTGGCCAAGACGATAGGCGAAAACCTCAATAGATATCTTGTGGTGGTCACCAAGAGCACCGTGCCCGTGGGCACGGCCCGCAAGGTGAAGGCGGCCATACAGGCCGAACTCGACCGCCGCGGAGTCGACGTGAAGTTCGATGTGGCCAGCAATCCCGAGTTTCTCAAGGAGGGCAACGCCATCAAAGACTTCATGAGCCCCGACCGCGTGGTGGTGGGCGTGGAGAGCGAGCGGGCGCAGAAGATGCTCACAAGGCTCTACAAACCCTTCCTGCTCAACAACTTCCGGGTGATTTTCATGGACATTCCTTCGGCCGAGATGACCAAGTATGCCGCCAACTCGATGTTGGCCACACGCATCTCGTTCATGAACGACATAGCCAATCTCTGCGAGCGCGTGGGCGCCGATGTGAGCATGGTGCGTGCGGGCATAGGCAGCGACACACGCATAGGGCGCAAGTTCCTCTATGCCGGTTGCGGCTATGGCGGCAGCTGTTTCCCGAAAGACGTGAAGGCCCTCATCAAGACAGCCGACGACAGCGGCTACTCCATGGAGGTGCTCAAGGCCGTGGAGCGCGTCAACGAGCGGCAGAAGAGCGTCCTCTTCGACAAACTCGTGAAGGCTCTCGGCGGCCTGCAGGCCCTTGAAGGCAAGCACATCGCCCTGTGGGGCCTCTCCTTCAAGCCCGAGACCGACGACATGCGCGAGTCCACCGCTCTGGTGATGATCGACCGGCTCCTCGCCGCCGGTTGCCGGCTGCGCGTCTACGACCCCGTGGCCATGGACGAGTGCCGCCGGCGCATGGCCCTCAAGGCTGCCGCGGGTGAGGAGGAACGCCGGCGCGTGGAGCGCATCGTCTATGCCAAAGACATGTATGATGCCACGCTCGACGCCGACGCACTGCTGCTCCTCACCGAGTGGAAAGAGTTCAGACTGCCCAGTTGGGATGTCATTGGCAAGGCCATGACCGGCCGGCTGGTGATAGATGGTCGCAACATCTTCGATGCCGACGAACTTGAAGAAGCCGGTTTCGAATATCACTGCATAGGGCGATGACACGTTTCAGACTCGGTTTCGTCCTCTTGTCCGTCCTCCTCGTGGCAGTCCTTGTGGGGTGCCGCCGGACGGCTGGCGGTAAGGCCTCCTTGCCGCAAGAGGATCTCAGGGCCAAGCAGATGCTGCAAGGCATCTGGCTGAACGATGCCGAGGGCGATGTCTCCTTTATGGCCAAGGGCGACACCATCTTCTATCCCGACTCCACCAGCCAGCCGGTGCGCTTTGCCATCTATGGCGACACGCTGGTGCTGAGCGCGGCCGGCGAGTCGAAATACCCCATCGTGAAGCAGGCTCCCCACCTGTTTGTGTTCAAAAACCAAAATGGCGATGTGGTGAAACTCGTCAAGAGCGAAGACCCCGACGACCGTTATGCCTTTGAGGAGCGGCGGCCCGTGGCCCTCAACCAGAACCGGCTCATCAAGCGCGACACCGTGGTCACGCTCGGCGGCGAGAAATATCACAGCTACACGCAGGTGAACCCGACGACCTATAAGGTGGTCAAGTCGTCTTACAACGACGATGGCGTGGCCGTGGACAATGTTTATCACGACAACATCGTGCACGTGAGCGTGTTCAACGGTGCGCGCAAGGTCTACTCCGGCGATTTCCGCAAGCAGGCTTTCGTCCGCCTTGTGCCTGCCGACTATCTTTCGCAAAGCGTGTTGAGCGATATCACCTTCACCCGCATCGATGCCTCCGGCCTCCACTATGCGGCCACGCTCTGCATCCCCGACAGTCCCAGCAGCTTCGTCGTCGAACTGCTCATCTCGCCCGCCGGCCGGCTCACCATGCGCGTGGCCGACAACTGAAACCGGGCGGGCGGCAAGTCGGGGTTGTGGCCGGTGCCCGATGGCTGAGCGGCCACAACCCTATAAACAAAAGCGTGCATCAAGACCTGAGTCCTGATGCACGCTTGTTTCTGTGGCGTATGCCTGCCGTTCCTAAGTCCGGAATTTCCGCTTTCTCGTGTTCAGCGGAAAAGGTCACACACCTTGTTTAAGAAGTTATCTGTTCGCGCAGAGGTCTGCGCTGTCTGTTGTCGAGGTTTCCCCGTGGGGGGATTTCCTGTCCGGCAGCTTACTTGCCGCTGAACATGTTGTTGTTCACATTGATGGCCTGAGCGGCTACTGCTACAACTACTGCCAATACAATCATCATCGTTACCATAATCTTTTTACCTTTTGTGAGGGCTCAATCCCTCGTTACTTAATCTGTTATCCTTTGTTTTACGATGCAAAAATACTGTTGTTTGCGCACACGGGCAAATCTTTTCCCCTCTTTTGTTCATTCTCTGCGTTTTCCTTGTCCTATATCAAGAATGCAGGAGTAGAGCGGGGGCGGATATGAAGTTCCTGCGATCCGGTAAGCCGAAATAGCGTTTCGGCCCTTCCCCTCTGTCTTTACTCTTTACCTTCCCCTCTGTCAAAAAACATGCGATATTTTTTGCAAGTAAGAAATATTTATGTATCTTTGCACATAAATAAGTGGCAGAAGGGCATTTCTCTTTGTCCACAATGATATTACGACCATCAGAAAGCACTGCGAGCATCACGGAGGCTAATGAGAAATTAAAAGGATTATTGCCGGCTTCGGCTACCGGCATTGCCACGTAAACATGTTGATCGTTGACCTTTGTCATCCATCGCGGCAGTGTCGTTTCATCCCATCTTTTTTCTCTTGCATCATGCTCAGAAGCGGAGGCTATCCGTTGTCGGTCACACCGCTGAAAGCGCATCAGCTTGCAGCGGAGGTCGAGTTGTCTCCCTTTGTCTTGTGTGGAAACCGACTGGCGGAAAAGTCCCCTTGTTTTTCCCTGTAACTGCAAGTAGAATGGCGAAAAAGAAAAAGTCACCTATGATCAATCTGTCCGATTTCTTCGACACTCTCGGTTTTAGTATGTCGGAAAGTGAGGAAGAGAGTCCGGGTGTGCTGAAAAGACTTCCCGCTGTGGGCAAAATCAAGAAATTTTCCATAGCTTCGGAAAAGGGACTTTGGCAGAAAATGGAAACCTGTCTGGACAAGTTGCCTGAAATTTATAGTGACGATGAGGAGAGATCGTATGAACTGCCCCCTCTCCTTGACAACACCCGGCAGCCCTCTCTCTATGTGCTTTATATCACTATCGAGGGGTGTCCCGTCAAGACATGGCGTCGCCTGCAAGTGCCTTCTACGATCCGTCTCATCCATTTGGCCCATATCATCATCCGTGCGTTTGGTTGGGCGGGGTACCATCTTTATCAGTTCACCAAGGGCTCGAACTTCTATAAGTTGCCCTATCGTCTGTCTGATGCCCCAGTGGATGCCGACGACCCGTTCTTAGCCACCATGCAACCCTATCTTCGTAAGGAGTATGACATGTGTCATGTCACTCTTGGCGAAGTGCTTGCAGCCAAAGGTGAAAAAATGAAATTTGAATATGATTTCGGTGACAGTTGGATCCATCAAGTCAGCCTGTCGTCCATATCGTCTGCCCCTGATGCCTCTCTGTCCACAAAGGTGCTTTCCGGTAAAGGCCCCTGTCCTCCCGAAGACTGTGGTGGCGTTTGGGGCTATGCCGAACTGCTTGAAAATCCTACCGGTGAACTCGCCCAATACCACGTTTTTGCCCCCACCGAAACCTTCAACCTCGAAGATGCCAACTTCTTCGTCCAAGAATATTTGGAGGAGGTGGAAAAGAATATATATGATACAAATTCAAAATCTATAAAGGCGATAAAAAGAGGTGGAAAAGTGCTTTTGTGATAGGTTTTGTAAGAGAATCTATCAACGACTGATGGATAATGACTTCACATCATGAACGAGATGGAAAATTTAAGTCTAAATAATAATAAAAAGATCATTAAAAATACAGGATATGTTTATGCCCGTATTGGTATAACTACTATTGTCGGACTATTTATGTCACGCTATGTCTTACAGTTGTTAGGTGTATCTGATTTTGGCTTATATGGGGTGGTGGGGGGATTTGTTGGGTTACTGAACTTTATTAGTGCAGCTATGTCAAGTACGACCACTCGTTTTATAAACTACGAGATGGGGAAAGTTGATGGAAAACCTCGTAAGATCTTTAATGTATGTCTAATTATTCATGTAGGATTTGCTTTGGTTTTTCTACTTTTAGCTGAATCAATTGGACTTTATTATATTTTAAATTATTTAAATGTTGATGCAGGCAAAGAAGCTGATGCCATGTTTGTATATCAGATATCGATTATGGTCGCCAGTGTTGGTGTTATCAACATTCCCTATAGTAGTTTACTCTTTGCATATGAAAAATTTGGGATGGTTGCTATTATTGATATTGTTAATGTGCTTGTTAAATTTTTTTTGGTAATTTCATTACTGTTTTATTCTGGAAATTCGTTACGTTTATATGCTTTAGGAATGAGTCTGATAACTTTAAGCTCATTCATAACTTATTATTATATAGCTTACAAAAACTGGCCGGAAGTAATTTCTTTTAAATGGTATGGAGCTAAGAATGAATTTAAAAAAATTTTGTTTTTTAATAATTATAACATTTTGTCTGTTGTTGCTATAATTTGTCGCTCTCAAGGTTGTAATATGTTAATAAATTATTTCTTTGGTACAATGGTGAATGGAGCTTTTTCTGTAGCCTACTCTGTACAGCAATATGTTTTGACTTTAACTGATAATATTGATCGAGCTGCAAGCCCGCAAATCATCCAAAATGTTAGTAAAGGAGATTTTGAAAGGTCTAATTTGTTAGTTTATAGAATGGGAAAATTTTCAGTATTAATAATTGAATTAGTGTATTTTCCCGTTTCCCTAGAAATAGATTTTTTATTAAGATTATGGCTTGGCAATGTACCGAATGGCGCTTCTGTTTTTTGTCAATATACGCTCATTATTGCCTTTTTGGCAGCAACGGCAGCTGGTATGGGACAAGTGATCAATGCGTGTGGAACGATTAAATGGTTTAAGATTCAAATGTCATTCTTATATATAGCTGTATTGCCATTGGGATTTATATTATTTAAAAGAGGTTTCCCACCATATTCCATATTAATTTTATTTATTCTTTCAGATTTTTTTAACAGAGTAAATCAGCTATATCTTCTTAAAAAAATCAACCACTTTGATTCATGGAGATTTGTAAAAGAAGCATATTGGGCCCCCTTAAAGGTGCTGATTGTGATGTTGTTTGTATCTTTTTTCTATAAAAGTTTACTTCTACAATCAGCTTGGGCACACTTATTAGGTATATTTGTTTTATTTATTATAACTTTTTTGATAATTTATATTGTAGGTTTAGATAGATCGGAAAAGGAAAAAATAGTAATTGTAATCAAAAAAATAGTACGTTTTGCCAGTATTTCTTGATGGGGGGTAATGAGCAGAATCGTAAGATACGAATCTCTTAGCATGAGCAGTTGTAATATCTGTCAGATTTCTGAGGCTTCTGTGGTCAATAGGGTGGTTAAATGTTAAAGATAATATTTAGCTTCTGTGTGATATGGCTATTTGTTGTCATACTTAGTAATAATATATCAGAATTGTCATTTGAGGAGGAATTCTGGTTATCGGTGTAAAGATGCATCAATATATCCCTATCTACTCCGATTTATTTTGCGCGTAAAATTATGTGTTTGAAAATTTGGGTATCATTTTGAATGCTAAAATGTTGTGCATAAAGAAGTTTAATACTGGTTTTAGTCAATATAAAAAACATTAATGCTCTTATTATATGGTTTTATGGCTATAATTAGTGTGTCTAATACGAAATGTTTATATTTAGATTTTTTGTATATTGGAAGACGTTTAAGTAACCTCGTTAATAAATTGGGATCATTTTTATTAAAAGAGTGATATAGTATGCAAATAAATTTCTTTGGTGATTTTAAGGTAGATGATATAGAGAAGTTTTCTTTTGGCACTTCTTTGTTCAAGGTATTGCATAGTAGTGATATAAATGTGGTAAATTTGGAAGCACCAGTGAAAGTAGAGGGGGCCTTTCCACTATTGAAATCTGGACCGGTGATTCATCAGCATAAAGATGCTCCTATTTTATTGAAAAAAACAGGTTTTAATGTTATTAGTTTAGCTAATAATCATGCCATGGATTGGGGAAAAAGTAGTATACTTTATACCAAAAGGCTTTTGGGGGATATGGCAATTGGAGTTGGTGAATGGGATGAAGCATATAAAGTGAGAACGTTAAAAGTAAAAGGGGTCAGAGTCGGCTTCATGGCTTTAACACAGCATGAATTTGGAGTGTTATCCGAAAGATGCGGACATGAGCACGATTATGGAACAGCATGGATGCTTCATCCAAAAGTTGATGAATTTATCTTACAGGCCAAGAAAGAGAACGATTATTTATTTATTTTACCACATGCAGGGATTGAACATGAATATTATCCCTTACCAGAATTGAGAACTTTATATCGACATTATATAGATTTAGGGGTAGATGGGGTTTTTGCTTCCCATCCTCACACTCCTCAAGGATGGGAAAACTATCAGGGAAAACCTATCTTTTATAGTTTGGGAAATTTTTGTTTTGATAATAATAGGAATAAGCTTCCTCCCTTTTGGACATATGGATTGGCTGTTAAATTATTTATAGATAGTGGTGTGGACTACGAAGTTGTTCCTATACATTATAACATGGATCTTCATTCTGTTGATTTTACCAATGACGAATCAATAATTTCCCATTTAGCTGTAATCAATAGTATTCTTGCTAATAAACAAGAGTATCTTAAATGTGTAAATGAATATTGCATACGATTGAGAGAATATTATGATGTAGCATTTTCTGATAGTGGCTATATGAAATATAATTGGAAAAAGTATGTCAAGCAACTTTTACGGATAATTCTAGGGAGACAGCATCATTTTTCTCCTGTATTTTTAATGAATAATTTACAATGTGAGGTGCACAGATGGGCAATCTTGCATGCTTTGAAGAATGACAATGATAAATTAAGTGATTATGATAAAGATAATTAGACATGTAATACATCATATTTTAATTGATTATTTCCCCAAAATAGCCTTAATGAGGGATTGGAGGTTAAAATTTAAAACAAGATTAAATTTAAAGAATCCTCAGACATTGAATGAAAAAATCCAATGGATGATGTTAAATACAGATCTCACGCTATGGGCAAAATGTGCTGATAAATATAAAGTGCGAAGCTATATAAAAGAATGTGGATATGAAAAAGAGTTACCTAAACTTTATGGCGTTTGGAAGAATGTAGATGAAATTAATTATGAAAATTTGCCCGAAAAGTTTGTTATTAAATGTAATCATGACTGTGGATCAACGCATGTGATAGATAAGAGTGGCGGGTTTGATAAAAAAACTCTTAATGCAGATCTAAAGAGGCATCTTAAAACGCGATTTGGATATGAAAGTTGCGAGTTACATTATATTAAGATAAAGCCCCTTATAATGGCAGAGGAGTTTCTTCCCTTATCTGCCTCCTTACAATCATCGTCTCAAATTGATTATAAATTTTGGTGCTTAGATGGTAAAATCCACCATTGTTTTGTTGTTTATAATAGACTGGCAGATGGGCATACTGCAGAATATAGTATATATAAGTTGAATCCATGGCGATTGTGTCCGGAAGGGTTGGCTGAAAGATATAGGCCTAAACAACAGATTGAAATAAAAGAGCCGCCAAACTTGGATAAAATGATAAAGATGGCAGAGCGTTTGTGTCAGGGTTTTCCTGTTGTCAGAGTTGATTTGTATAATGTTAATGGTAAGATATATTTTGGAGAGTTGACATTTACATCAGGAAAAGGAAAAATGCAGTATTTTTCAGAGGCATATCAAAAAGAAATGGGATCACTTATTACTTTACCAAAAACCAAATAATAATGAATAAAGAGTTTTTTGATAATGGTTTTTTTATTGCTAAAGGAACTCCAATGCATGGGGTTAAACATTGTATGTATTTTACAATTCTAGTCTTAATGGAGTGGGGATATAAACTATTGTTCCTTTTGGCTCGTAAGCAAAAAAACAAAAAATATTATATCAGTATATGTTCAATTTTTAAAAATGAAGCTTTATACATGAAAGAGTGGATAGAGTATTATCTCATGATAGGGATTGATCATTTTTATTTATACAATAATAATTCTACAGACAATTATCAAGAAATTTTATGTCCATATATAGAGAAAGGAATTGTTACTCTTGTAGAATGGCCAGAAGTGCCAGGGCAAATAACTGCTTTTAGGCATTGGTACGAACATTATAGAAATGAGACAAATTGGATTTCTTTCTTAGATTTGGATGAATTCTTATGTCCAACTGGAGTAGATAATATTTCTGATTGGCTCAATAAGTTTAAGAGGTATCCTTTAGTCATGGTATATTGGAAAATGTTTGGGACTTCAGGAAAGATTTCCCATGATACTACGCGTTTAGTTATAGAACAGTATTATAACTGTTGGCCTAAATTAACCAGTTTGGGGAAACTTATCTTTAATACAAACTATGAGATTGGGTATTATAAAGTGGATATGATGCATTATTTTTTAGCTAAATGGCGATCATTGAAAGTACCACCAATAAACCAATTTGGGCATTTTGTATTATTTGGAATTCATCGTCATTCGAAAAATTATGATATCCAGCTTAATCATTATTGGAGTAAGGCGTATGCAAATTATGAAGCTAAACATAAAAGAGGTTCTGCATGTTGGGGAACATCATGGAAAACGTTTGATAAGTTTATAGAGTATGAAAATCATAATACAGCGTGTGATTTTAACATCTACCGCTATTTGCTACAGTTAAAATTGAAAATTGCAAGAAAATATCCAAATTAATTTTGAATGAAAATAAGTTTGAAATCTATTTTATATATACCTCTTGTTATTCCCCATGTTGTATGCTACATGATTTCTAAAAATCGTAGTGTGATAGATGCAGATATACGACGTTGGGCAAAGATTAGGATATATGTAGACCCAGAAAAAAGTCTTTCGAGTTTGATTAAATTGCTTATCTTACAGAAGGATTTTCGTACACAGTTTTATTTTCGTATTGGAGTAATTAGAAAGTTGTTGCAATTATTTTTGTCTCCTATCCATGACATTAGTTTTGAAGGATGTAAGATTGGCCCCGGTTTTGTTCTTATCCATGGCTTTAGTTGTGTCTTGAATGGTGGAGCAAAGATTGGTGAGAATTGTACAATGCTACATGGAGTGACTGTAGGAACTATTCATGGTAATGATTTTCCTATAATTGGGGATGATGTGTTTATAGGTGCTGGGGCCATGATTTTGGGAGAAGTCAAAGTTGGAAATCATGTGAGGATAGGTGCTGGGGCTATTGTGACAAAAAGTATACCGGACAATTGTACGGTTGTTGGATATAAAGCAAAGATAATACAACGATGAATAAAAACATAAAAGAAATAATTTTCTTTGCAAATGGCGATCCTCGTAGTGCATCTACGTGGTCGAATGTCCCTGCCTGTTTTGTGAAGGAGTTAGAACTACGTAATATTGTGGTGCATACAATAAATTTAGATACTCATCCATTCGTTGGTGCTGTTTATAATTTATTATTTCGTAGAATATTGAAGATACTTTTAAAACCTATTGGAATAACTCCTGTTTGGTATTTCAATTCAAGAATTTATAATTTTTTAGGATATAGGAAAATTAAAAAGGCTGTTACAATGTATCCCTCAGCAGATTATTGTTTTTTTATAAACTATCTTTTCTACAATAAGTTTAATGGTATTCCATCTTTATTGTTAAGTGATTGGCCACAAACTTTTGATTTAAATAGAGATGGACACAAGGATAGTCTTTTATATAAGCGTGTTTATAAACAAGAAAAAGATGCCATTGAACATGCAAAACATGTTATCTCTATATTTAAGGTTCGTGCCATGGAAATGTGTATTAGTTATCCATGTGCAAAAGTTTCTTTTTTAGGTGGAAATGTTATCAATAATTTAAGTGGGGAAATCTTGAACGAAAAAAATATTTTAGAGAAAAAAGAAAAATCTAATTCAATTTTATTTATTGGTAAGCCAGATCGGTATTTGTCATCTGCAAAATTGTTAATTGAGGTATATTTGGAGATGAAAAAAAAGCCCTCATTCGCTAAACTTCGACTGAATATAATAGGGATCACCTCAAAACAGTTAGGAAATGTGCCTATGGGAGTTCAATGTTATGGATTTCTTCATAAAGATGTAGAAAGTGAGTGTCAATTATATTATAATCTTTTGAAAGAGGCCAAAGTCATTGTTAATCCAACTCCACATTGGGCTGCTTATTCTGCCATGATAGAGGCTATGTATTATTATACGCCAGTTGTAGTTTCACCTTATGATGCTTTTGTAGATGAATTTGGAAAAGATATATCTTTTGGAGTGTATAATGGCAACTTTTCTACCGTTACTGTCTCTACTAACATCATGGCACTTTTGAAATCATCTAATTATTTCCAAATGTGCATAGAAGCTCATAGAGTCGTTAAAGATTATACTTGGAGTGTTTATGTAGATAAGGTGTTAAATCTGCTAAAGCTAAGCGAATTAGATGAAATATAATTGCGTGCTTTTCTAAGCGGATGAGAGTAGAGGTTATGCAATTGGAGTCTTATTTGCTAGGCAATTTTAATTGTTCATTAGTAGAAATTTTGTTAAAAGGTGTTTTTTATGAAAATTGGTATAATTTGTGCAAGTATGACAATGGGAGGAGCTGAACGAGTGGGGGTGATGTTGGCAAATGGTTTTGCAACCCATGGCCATGATGTTAGTTTGATAACAAATATTTATCTCAAACAGACTTATTCTGTAGATCCACAGGTAGAGAAAATTGCTTTAAATCCCCCTGTAAAAAATAAGATTCTGCGTTGGTTGGGGGCGATATATAACATAAGGAGATATGTAAAAAGAGAAAAACCAGATGCCATAATTGGCATTATGGCCTTATGCTCGTTTGTAGCACGTATTGCTTGTTTGGGGACTCGTGTACCAGTGATCATGACAGAGCATGACGCTTATCAAAGAATTCCTTCAGAAGCATTGACGAAAATGGAAGTGTTCTCTAAATACTATTTGGATAAAATTTATCCTCAAGTAACAATACTCACAGAAGCAGATAAAATCTATATTGGCAATAGATTGAAAAATATTACCGTTATGCCTAATCCTTCAACATTTTCTATCTTTGATGGTAAGTTGGAGAAGGAGAAGATAATACTTGCTGCTGGAAGATTGTCTAATTGGCACTGTAAAGGTTTTGATTTTTTGATAGAAGCGTGGGGAAAAATAGCAGATAAATTCCCTGAATGGAGATTACAGATAGCAGGAACCGGTGCCAAAGAAGATTTTGATTATCTTAAATCACTTGCAGAAAAATACAAGGTCTCAGATCGCATTGATTTTTTAGGTTATCGAACGGATATGTTGGAACTTTACCGGAAGGCAGCAATATATGTGTTGAGTAGTCGTTCCGAAGGGTTACCCATGGTTGTTATTGAAGCTATGGGACAAGGATGTGCATGCGTAGCCGTAGAAAATCTTGGTAGAACCAAAGAAATAATTCGTAATGAGCAAGAAGGGTTACTGTGTGAGATGGAAAATCCTGTTGATTTAGCCGAAAAGATGTGTCGTATGATATCAGATGAGAATTTGAGAACTGTTATCCAAAAGAATTCTATTGAACGAGCAAAATATTATTCGCTTGATCATATCATTGCTTTATGGGAAAATCTTTTATCACGAATTGTTAGATAATTGTGGTTTATATAATAGGATTTATACTTTTTTTTATATTTGCAATTTTTGTTGATCTTTCAAAGATTGCAAAGCAAACAAAGGGCAGATTATTGTTTGTTACATTAGGAGCAATAGCACTAATGGTCGGATTTCGTGAACCGAGAATATGGAATGATTCTATGGTTTATCTGGTAAGTTTCCAAAATGCAAGTACATTGGAAACATTATCTTTAACCGATGTGCCAATTGGCTATTCTGAATTTGGATTTTATCTTATAGGGGTTATTCTAAAAACGATTGTTGATAACAGTGTAATCTACTTTGTTTTTATATCGGCATTGACATTTTTCTTTTTATACTGTTTTTTGAAAGAATATTGCCTGTTTCCTCTTATTGGCCTTTGCATTTATATGGGGCGTTTTCTTGTTGGGAGAAATATGATGCAAATACGTGCTGCCTTGGCAATTGCAATTATCTTGTTGGCTACAAAGTATGTTACAGAAAAGAAACTATGGAAATTTCTTCTCGTTGTAGTGATTGGATATTGTATTCATCACAGTATGCTTCTGGTTATTCCATTATATTTTATAAGTAAAATCAAGATTAAAAAGATTCATATTGTTTTGGGGCTCTGTGTAGCTTTTGTTGTGGCAGGTTACTTTAGCAGCACGATTATTGGCTTGATGAGAGGATCTGACTTTGTAAATGAGATGGCTGTTTCATATGTTCAGGAAGGAGGAAGATTTGCTTATAGCAGTTCGTTAGCTAATCCAATGATTTATTATCAGAGTCTGGTGTTGCTTATTTTTACATTTTTTGAAAATCAACTCTCAAGATATACGCCTCATTATTATACGATAAGAAACGCATACTTCTTTGGTACGATCCTATTAATAGTTTTATGTTCTTTTGCTGTTGTTGCAGCACGAACATCTACTATCTTTGCGACATACGAAATAATAATAATCCCTTTATTTATTCTCCTTTTTAATAAGCAAAATCGTTTTTTGCCAATATTGATCATATTAGTACTATTCTCTATATTTTTTGCTTTAAATTGGAAACCAGTGGAACTTTCTGATTTCGAGTTAAATAATGCGATTATGCACTCTAATTGAATATTGGCAAACTTTTCATATCGAAAAATATTTATTTAAATAATATGATGATAGGTAGAAATTTATACTATGAGTTAATGAATTTGCAGTATAGGCTTAGAATGCTTGTTCCAAAGACTATTTATGCTCAAATAACTTATTATATGAAATGTAAAAGATTCTTGAATTTGAAAGAACCGAAGACATTTGATGAAAAAATTTGGTGGTTGAAGTTTCACTATTTTAATCCATTAATGAGTAAGTGTTGTGATAAATGGGAGGTTAGAAAGTATGTTGAAGACTGTGGGCTTGCGGATATTCTTACGGCTGTTTATGGACATTGGTATGATTTCGACTCTTTGGATATTTCTCAAATACCAGTTGAAGAGTTTTATTTAAAAGTGAATAATACATCTGGAGGAAATCTTCATTGTTTCAAAAGTACATTTGATAAAGAAGCTATACGGGCACAATTTAGTCACTTGTTGAAGGATAATTATTATTGGCATGGTCGTGAATACAACTATAAACATGTTAGGCCATGTATTATGGCTGAACAAATGTTGCGTAATAAAGATAACAGCGTATTGATTGACTATAAATTTCTTTGCTTTGACGGTGAACCAAAATTGCTTTTTATGGATATTGGGGTAGCCAATACGGATGGAACTCATGCTGAAGAATATTATAGAAATATCTATGATATGGACTTTAAGCCAGTACCAAATATGAAGGAAACAAGGGAATCCTATAAGATCGATGAAATTGTGCGACCGGCAGAATGGGATTTTATGTTAGAGTGTTGTAGACGATTATCAAAGCCGTTCCCTCATTGTCGAGTGGATCTTTACGATGTAGACGGACATGTTTATTTTGGAGAGATCACTTTTTTTCATGGATCCGGATACAATGAGTTTTCACCTAAAGAAGCCGATTTGATGGTTGGAAGTTGGATCAGAATGGATAGATCATTTCCCAATAAATATTAAACCGTATGAGAATTTTTATTGCATGCAATTATTTAGGAGGCGGTGGAGCAGAACGTGTTGCGGTAATTTTAGCCAATGGATTTGTGGCTCGCGGCCATGAAGTTTTCATAATTGCAGATCTTGAAAGATACCGTTCTTATCAATTGGATTCAAGGGTTAAAGAATTGTCGCTCCATACGACTGGAATTGGAATTAAAAGACGCTTGATTCAAGGTGTAAAGAATATGCGGAGATATGCTAAATTATATCATCCGGATGTAATTATTGGCAACATGCATATCTGTTCACTAATTTCGCGGATTGGTACGATAGGGATGAAGATACCGGTTATTCTTACAATCCATCATGCTTTGGAGAGTGATACATATCATTTTTCAAGGAAAATAAGATTCTTGGACAGATATACCCTTTGGATGTATCCGGCTTTTACGGTGCTAACACATCCCGATAAAGATTGTTTGAAAAAACGCGAAAAATACGCATGCGTTATGCCTAATCCTCTCACCTTTGTTCCTGTAGAGGAAATGCCTCGAAAGGAAAATATCATCATGGCTTCGGGGAGACTTGATGATTGGAAATATAAAGGGTGGGACATTTTAATAAAAACTTGGAGTAAGATAGCTTCTAAATATCCGGACTGGAAAGTGTTAATAGTAGGAACAGGTAGTGAAAGTTCATTGAATTTTTTGAAAAACATGGCAACAGAACACCATGTAGCTAATCGTATCGAGTTCTTGGGATTTAGAAATGATATTGAACTTTTATACAAAAAGAGTTCTATATTTTTATTGAGTAGCCGTTCTGAAGGGTTGCCCATGGTTCTTATTGAAGCCATGAGTCAAGGCTGCGCTCCTGTAGCAACAGATTTTAAAGGTAGAACCCGAGAGATAATCACAACTGATTCCGAAGGTTTGCTTGCCAATCCGGAAGATGTGGATTTATTATCTGAGCATATTTCAAGATTGATAGACGATCCTGAGCTCTTAAGAAAGATTCAGCGTGGAGCCGTGGAGCGTTCTAAATATTATCTTACAGATCATATTTTAGATTTCTGGGAGGAATATTTAAATGCAGTAGTATCATGATGACGATATCCGTTTTAATGTCTGTATATAAGGCTGAGAAAAGTGAATATCTATCCTTAGCTTTACGTAGTATATGGGATGAACAATCTGTTAGGCCCACGCAGATCATAATAGTCGAAGATGGGGATTTAGGAAGTGAACTACAAGAGGTTATTATTGCGTTTGAAGAAAAAGTAACAAAAGAGGGTGCCGTATTTACAAGATTAAAAAATGAGACAAATTTGGGGTTGACAAAGTCTCTTAACAAGGGAATTACCGCAGTCACTTCAGATTTAATAGCTCGTATGGATTCTGATGACAGAGCAACTCCACGCCGCTTTGAGTTGCAAATGAGATATCTACAAGAACATCCTGAAGTGGATGTATGTGGTGGCAGTTTGCAAGAATTTGATGCAGCGCATGACAACTTGAATGTCCGCCACTATCCCCTGACACATGAGGAATGTGCAAAATATATAGTGAAGGCATCGCCATTTGCTCATCCGGCAGTAATGATGCGAACCAAAATGTTTAAAGAGGGATTGAAATATGACGAACGGTATCGCACCAGTCAAGATATAAAACTTTGGTTTGACGCTCTGCTCCATGGTTGTCGATTTGGTAATATCGATGACGTGTGTCTATATTTCCGAAGAGAAGGCGATGTGTTCAAACGTAGGAGCCGTGCCAAGGCCAAGAATGAATTTAAGATATACATGAGCGGTATTTATAGGCTAAAAGGTATATTCTGTTTGGATTATTTTTATCCTATTGCAAGATTTATTTTCCGAAATCTTCCTGTTCCTGTTGTTAAAATGATTTATGGTAGTAAACTCCGTAATGGCATTCTGCAGAAATAGTATTAGCTAATCTTCCATACATGTTTTTATTTTATAATGCGTCTCGGAAAAGAGACTAAATGAAGTTAATGCAGCAGCAGATCATTGAACTAATACGTTGCGGTCTTTGGAATTTTACATCTGATTCCCAACTCTTTAAGGATAATGTGGATTGGAACCGCATTGTGGATTTGGCCCGTCAACAGACGATGGTAGGTGTCATGACCGAGGCAATGGTTAAGTTGCCCCCTGCTTTGCGCCCGCCGAAGCCCATCTATTTCAATGCCATAGCAACCACTTCGGAGATAGAGAAGGAGAACAAGCGGATGAATGCGTTTGCCTCGTTGCTCATGGGGGAGTTGCGGAAGAAAGGGATCGACTCTTTGTTGCTGAAAGGGCAGGGAGTGGGACAATGCTATCCCAATCCGCTCCATCGCCAGTCGGGCGATATAGATTTGCTGATTACCGATTACGAACAGTATCGGCAGGCAAAGCAGCTTATGGCAAAGGTGGCCGAAGACGGCGGCGAGGCGGCAACGAGGTTGCACTCGGTGTACACGACAAATGGGATGGTGATAGAGTTGCATGGCAACTTCCGTTTTTCTATCTGTCCGCGCTGTTCCCGTCATCTGCAAGCTTGGACAGACGAACGGCTTAGCCGGCCCGGCCGACCTCTGTCGATAGGGGATGGTGAAACGATACAGGTGCCCCCCGTACAATTCGATGCTGTCTTCATTTTTGGCCACATGCTGCAACACTATATGACCGGTGGGGTGGGGCTGCGTCAAATCGCAGACTGGATGCTCTTCGTGTCAAGCCATGTTTCGGATACAGGGAAAGGAGATGAAGGTCTTCTTATTGATGTAGAAGTGCTGAAAAGCGATCTTGAGTTTCTCGGTCTGATGAAATTCTGGAAATACTTTGCCGCCTTGGCTGTAGACTTCTTAGGGTGTCCGAAAGAGCGTATGCCGTTTTATGAGGATAATTTCAGGAAGAAAGGCGAACTGCTGCTGGACAGTATTTTCAAGACCGGAAATTTCGGAACATTGCAGAAGGAAAAGCAAATGTCTATGGGCTCCAACAAATGGGTTAAGAAAATCGACACGGCCATGGGGCAGCTGCCGGTTTATTGGAGAACAGGAAAGCTGTTTCCCAAAGAGTCTGTGTATTGTTTCCTTTGCTATGCGAGAGATACGTTAAAAGGTGGATAAACAAAAAATCGGATATGGACGAACTACAAAAAACTTTCTGTCAGTTGTTTGGCGAAACGGGAAAAACCTTTCGCGTTTTTGCCCCTTACCGTGTGTGTCCCCTTGGTGCCCATGTCGACCACCAACACGGATTAGTGAGCGGATTTGCCATCAATTCGGGGATAGATTTCCTCCTTGCCCCCACCGATACGGGCAGAATAGAAATGGCCTCGCTCTCTTTTTCCGGTTTGATGACGTTCGCCGCCGATCGGCCGATCGGTTTGGACGACCGGCAAGGCAACTGGGGAGACTATCTGCGGGGGGCTGTCTATGCCCTTCAGGCAGATTTCACCTTGAGGCGAGGGCTCCGCGGTGTCATCAAGGGTTCGATGCCCATAGGCGGTGTGTCAAGTTCGGCCGCCCTGCTTTGCGGTATGGTGATGGCTTTGGCCGAGGTTAATGAGCTCTCGCTCAGCAAGATGCAGGTCATCAACTATGCCTCTGTTGCAGAGAGAATGTTTGTCGGCCTGAACAATGGCATTCTGGATCAAGCCTGTGTCGTGTTGTGTGAAAAAGACAAACTGTTGTTTTTAGATACCGAGACTTCCGACTACAAGCTGATTCCATATACCGGCTGTCGACAGTTTAAAGTGGCCGTCATTTTTTCCGGTGTGACCCGAAAGCTGACGGGAACGGACTATAATCTTCGGGTATCGGAATGCAGAACGGCGGCATGGATAGCCCAAGCCTATAATGGAGACCGGCTGAAAGAGCTGCAAGACACCCGGTTGCGCGACTTGCCTCAAGCGATATTCCACCAGTATGACGGGAATATGCCCGAGCGTTTTGCCCGGCGGGCAAGACATTTTTATTCGGAATGTGAGCGTGTGGAGCGAGGAGTTGAAGCGTGGAAACGGGGTGATATCGAAAGTTTCGGGCAGCTGATGTTCGAGTCATGCGACAGTTCGCGCTATCAGTATGAGTGTGGCTCCGAAGAGTTGTGCGCGTTGGAAGATATTGCCCGGGAGACAGACGGCATCTATGGCGGCCGGTTTTCCGGTGCCGGTTTCAAGGGAGCCTTCATTGCATTGGCAGACCCGGCCAAGACCGAGTCGATACGCGGGCATGTTGCCGAGAAATATCTGGCTCGTTTCCCGAAATATAGGGATTTGTTTGCGATGTTCTTCTGCGACACATGCGATGGAGTGTCTGTTGCCGAGATGGCTCCAAACAATCAATAGCAACTTAAATAACTTATTATCATCAGATGAAGATATTAGTAACGGGAGCCGCAGGATTTATCGGTTCCAAAACAGCAATGATGCTGGCCGAAAGAGGCGATGAAGTGATTGGCATTGACAATGTCAATGAGTATTATGATGTGCGGCTTAAATATGGCCGACTGAGCCACCTGTTGGGCATCTGCCATGACACGGGCGAACCCTACACCGACCTTCCCTTCGGTGTGTATTACCACAGCAGGCGCTTTCCCAATTTCAAATTCTTGCGAATGGGCATCGACGACCGCACGGCGATGGAAAACCTCTTCAATGAGGAGAAATTCGACAAGGTGATGAATCTGGCTGCCCAGGCCGGCGTCAGATATTCCATACAGAATCCTTACAGTTATATGAATTCCAACATGGTGGGATTTATGAACGTCTTGGAGTGTTGCCGCAATTACCATGTAAGATACTTGGTCTTTGCGTCTTCCAGTTCGGTGTATGGCCTGAACACCAAAGTCCCCTTCTCCGAAACCGACAGTGTGGGTACTCCTGTGAGTCTCTATGCCGCCAGCAAGCGGGCCAATGAATTGATGGCCCATGCCTATTGCAAACTCTACGGACTGAAGGCGACAGGACTTCGCTACTTCACTGTCTATGGCCCATGGGGACGGCCGGACATGGCTCCCATCAAGTTTACCAAACTCATCATGAGCGGCTCTTCCATCGATGTGTATAACAACGGCAATCTGAGCCGTGATTTCACCTATATCGATGACATCGTGAACGGAACGCTTCAAGTGATAGACAAAGAGCCCGTGGCCGAAGCGTGCCCGAACGGGATTCCTTTCACCTTATATAATATTGGGTGCTCCCATCCCGTGAAGCTCATGGATTTCATCAACGAAATAGAGCAGGCCATCGGCATCGAGGCACGCAAAAACTTCTTGCCCATGCAGCCCGGTGACGTGTATCAGACATACGCCGACACCACACGCCTCGAAACGGAAGTGGGCTACAAACCTTCCGTGTCGCTTCACAAGGGCATCGGACTGTTGGCAGAGTGGTACATGAGTGACCTCAATCCGCTTAAATAAACACTTTAATCAATCTGATGAAGACCATCATTGTTGCAGCCGGATATGCCACGCGTCTCTATCCGCTCACAGAGAATTTTCCTAAACCGCTGCTCAAGATAGGCGACAATACCATCCTTGGCAGACTTCTTGACGATGTGGACCGCATTGACGGTCTGTCCGGACATGTCATCGTGACCAATCATAAGTTTGCCGCAGCCTTTGAGGAGTGGCGGGCCACAACCCATTACAGGAAACCTATCACCATTGTAGACGACGGCACGCTGACCAACGATACCCGCCTTGGAGCGGTGAACGACCTGTTGTTGGCCATCGACCGGTGCGGCATAGACGAAGATATCATGGTGCTGGCAGCTGACAACATCTTGGAATTCAGCCTTCAGGGATTCGTGGATTTCTTTAAGGAGAAAGATTCGTCGGTCATCATGTGCCATTATGAGCCCAGTATCGAGCGCCTGCAACGCACGGGTGTCATCGCTGTAGATGCCGACATGCGCGTGATTGAGATGCAGGAGAAGCCGCGAGTGCCCGTCAGCCATTGGGCAGTCCCGCCATTCTACATTTATAGAAAAGAAGACTTGCCGCTTATCCGTGACAGCATCAACTGCGGTTGCGGATGTGACGCTCCCGGCAATCTTGCCCATTATCTCGTAGACAAGACCACTGTCCATGCATGGCAGATGCCCGGCCGGCGCGTGGACATCGGTTCGCTCGACTCGTTGCAGGAAGCCCGAGAGCGATATGAAGTCCAAAAGAAGGGGTGATATATCCTCGGAGTCATCTCTTTTCGCCCGCCACATAGCCCACGATGCCGGCCACGATGAGCAGCAGTGAGAGGGCGAGCAGCCAGTTGTGCCCATCGAGACTGAAGGCCACGTATGCCACTTCCAGTGCCACCCCCAGATATACAAGTGGGAGACCGGCGCGGCCCAAGAGTCTTTTCATATTGACTTTCATGACAGGTGAAAACGCTTTGTTGCAGGCAAAAGTAGGAAAAATATTTGGCTGAACCAAAAAAAAGTGGTACTTTTGCACCGCATTTGTCGGAAGAGGCTTCAGGCCGTCGACCGCCGGTGCAACGAATTTTTTTTAATTATCATTATTTATTAGTAGTATGAATCAATACGAAACCGTTTTCATTTTGACTCCCGTTTTGTCTGATGAACAGATGAAGGAAACGGTCGCCAAGTTCAAGAAGCTGCTCACCGACAATGGTGCTGAGCTCGTGAGCGAGGAGACCTGGGGGCTGAAGAAGTTGGCCTACAACATTCAGAAGAAGACTTCGGGCTTCTACTGCCTGTTCGAGTTCAAGGCCGAACCCTCCGTCATCGAGAAACTCGAGACCGGCTTCCGCCGCGAAGAGAAAGTGATCCGTTACATGACAGTTAAACTTGACAAGTATTCAGTTGCGTATGCCGAAAAGCGCCGCGCTAAGTACGCTAAACTACAGGAGGCTTAATCATGGCAGAGCAGAAGAAACCGGAAGTTCGTTATCTCAACGCACCTTCCATCGACACCAAGAAGAAGAAGTATTGCCGTTTCAAGAAGAGCGGCATCAAGTATATCGACTATAAGGATCCCGAGTTCCTCAAGAAGTTCTTGAACGAGCAGGGCAAGATCCTTCCCCGTCGGATCACCGGAACATCTCTGAAGTATCAGCGTCGTGTGGCACAGGCCGTTAAGCGTGCCCGCCAGATAGCACTGCTTCCTTATGTAGCCGATTTGATGAAATAATTAAAGAGGAGGATACACAATGGAATTAATACTGAAAGAAGATATCATCGGTCTTGGATACAAGAACGATATTGTGAATGTCAAGAGCGGCTACGGTCGTAACTATCTCATCCCCCAAGGCAAGGCTATCATCGCCTCTGCAAGCAACAAGAAAGTGCTTGCTGAGAACCTGAAGCAGCAGGCCCACAAGTTGGCCGCCCTCAAGGCTGCCGCCGAAGAGCGTGGCAAGGCCCTTGAAAATGTTGCTCTTGAGATTGAGGCTAAGGTGAGTGCCACCGGCCAGCTCTATGGCTCTGTGAATGCAGCTACCGTTGCTGCCGAACTCGCCAAGAAGGGCATTGAGGTGGATCGCAAGATCATCACCATGCACGACATCAAGAAGGTGGGCGACTTCGAGGCTGTGGTTCACTTCCACAAGGAGGTTGAGGTGAGGATTCCCGTTCGGGTCGTTGCCGAAAACGTTCCCGTGGCTGCCCCCGTTGAGGAGGCTCCGGTAGAAGCTCCCGCTGCCGCAGAGGTGGTAGAGGAAGAGGCTCCCGCCGCAGAGTAAATCTACAAAAGACAAGATTTTCGCACTGTAAAGCAAATCTATGATAAAGTCTCGGATGCCGGAAACGGTGTCCGGGCTTTATGTTTTTGGCCCCACCATCTAAAGGGAGCCGTCTTCCTGTTGTGGGAGGTCAATGTGCTTTGATAGTGCGGATAGTAAGTGGGGGAGACATTTAAAAATAGCCATGGAAACAATAAAGGTAGATGCAGATGGCCACCACCAAGATACTGATGATGGTAAGTATAGCCATCAACATGCTTTTGCCCTTTTTGATTAGTCTCTTTTTTCTCTGCACTCTGTGAAAATATTTTCTTGCGTCATCCATTGTGTTTTCGTAAAATCTCCTTTTACGGAGTTATCGGGTGTTGAAGTGATGGTATTGCTCTTTCGAGTCTGCAAATATCCTGACAAAGCCATGAAGCTGTTGTCTTTATATTCTGATGTCTCCTCTAACTCCCGATGACTTGTTTTAGCTCTATGGCATGTTCAAAAAACTCCCCGTAAGGGAGAGGCGGCCATAACAGCAGTCTGCTCTTTGTATCTTTTTACTTTTATTCGGCTGCTTCTCCTTTTCTCTTTCAGCCACATAGCCCGCTATGCGCTTTCAAGGAGAAAGCCAAACATGCCCGTTAGATGTCATTGGCAAAATTACGAAAAAAGTTTGGAAGTCTCCAAATGTTTTCGGTTTAAATTTTTAATTTATGGGAATCTGTTCTCTGATTTATCTTCAACCATATAGGCCATTGACATGGTTGGGCATATTGAGCTCTTGTTCGGGGATGCCGGCTTTGTCGTTTATTGGCATTGGAGGGAGGATGGACACCCTTCCGCAATGAAGATGGGGCGGGAAGCCATGGTGAAGAGATAGGCAACCGTCAGCAGCCGATTCGTGGCAAGGGGCGGGCCGCATGAGCCTTCGATGGGGGGTTGGAGGGCCGCCTCATAAGTGTAAAACTATTTGCCCGGTTTCGCGCCTTGTGCTTGCGATATTTTCCGGCAATGATTCTGCGGCTGCCTGCACACGAATTTCAGCGAAGCACCTAATCCCCTGTCGTTCAGTGGTTTGAGTTTTCTTGACATCCCGATGGGGCTTGATGAGGATGCCAAACGGGCCGTTCGGGCCGTTAAAAGGGGCTGTTCGGGCGACTTGTTCGGGCTCTGTGGCATTCTTGTTTGGCCTATTTGGGCGTGTGACTGTAGCCCTTTTGCACGCTTGAAGAGCCCAAACTATAAAACCGGTAGGTTTTTTCAGTGGTCTGGAGTCGACTTGCCACTTTGGTTGGAGCTTTTCGGCAGATGTGTTTTTGTTGATATTATTCGCAACGATGCAACATTTTGCGGAGCCCCCTTTCCTCTATTTCATATAGGCGTGTGACCAAATGCATGTATTCATTTCCCTGTCAAATACCGACAGTCCCATAAAGGCACTCCTTCCACTGGAGGGCCGTGAGACTTCTTCTCCCCCTCCCACACCATCTTCAAGAATAAAAAAAGAAAAAATATACCAACGTATCAGTATTTTTGTGTATATTTGTAGCCATAGTATTTATTGTTTCATTATCTATTTTTTTATTCGTATGAGAAAATCTATACTCTTGGCCTTTGCCACATTCCTGACGCTTGCAGTGCAAGCGCAAACGGCAGAAATTATCAGTCTCACGGCTGAAGTAGACGGCAAGACACGCACGCTTGGTTTCGGCAGCGGTTCGATAGCTCCCAACACCGTGTCCATCGACTGGGGAGACGGAACCGTTGTGGAGGGGAAAACCATCATGGCCACCTACGACGGTTATAACGCTACCGAGATCACCGGTACGCCCACGGGCGGCGGACATATCAAGGTGTATGCCACAGGGCCCATTGTCTTCTTCGACTGCATTTCGAGAATCGATGCTGCGGGTGTCACAGAACTTGATGTGACCCGGGCCACTGACTTGGAGGAGCTGAATGCCAACGGCAATAAGTTGACCACGCTTGACTTGTCGAAGAACACCAAGATGACCAAAGCCCTGCTCAACAACAATGCGTTGACAAGTGTCGTTTTGCAGCCGGCACTGACCAATCTTAATCTGCAGAACAACAAGCTCACAAGTTTTGACGGTACACAGGTGCCCAATCTCAAAACGCTCTATTTGAGCAATAACAGCATCAGTACGCTCGACTTGTCTCACAACACATCTCTTGCCAGCGTTTATCTGCTCAACATGGGATTGACAAGTATCAACCTCGGGGCCAACAAGACATCGAAATTGTATTTGAGTGTGAACAACAATAAACTGACCACGCTCGACTTGACCGAACTCACCGGTTTGGAGCAGGGCCGACTTTTTGCCATGAACAATGAGTTGACGGAAGTGAAATACACCGCCATCGGTACGGCCAATCTGAGTAAAAACCGACTGACACTGGCCACCATCCCCACGGAGAATATCAAAACCCTTACCTACGCTCCACAGAAGGAGATGGAAATAAGCGACATCGACAAGACCATTGATCTCTCTGCGCAGAACAATATCAAGGGATTGGCCGCCACCCCTCAGACCACTACCTATACGTGGATGAGCGAGGAGGGCAACCGGCTCACGGCAGGCACCGACTATACCGAAGAGGACGGCAAATTCACGTTTATCAAAGAGCAGGCCACGCCGGTGTATTGCATGATGACTTCGCAGGCTTTTCCCAAGTTTACGGGGACTAATGTGTTCAGGACCAAGGCTGTGAAGGTGTTGGCCGCCACGGGCATCAGTGCCGCCCATGCAGCCGCCCGTGCAGCCAAGGCCGATGTCTACGCTCTTGACGGCCGGCTTCTCGAGAAGAATGCCGATGTCAACTCGTTGACCCAAGGCACCTATATCGTGCGGCAAGGCGACAAGGTGATGAAAATCGTAGTGAAATAGTTTTTAGGAGCAGTTTGGGGAGTTAAGGGGGGAATACTCTCCCCTTAACTTCTAAAATAAAGAGACTTAAATTGACTTCAATGAAGATAAGAAGCTTTGCCCTCTCGGCTTTTCTGCTGTTGGGCATGGGCACGGTGAGCGCACAGCTCATAGCCCCCGATGCAGCCAAATATAAAACCAGTGTGGAACCCATGCTGAAAACCACTTGGGGGCAGGGCGCACCCTATAACAGCCTGTGTCCCACCAAGGTGAACAAAATCACGAAAAAGGAGCAGCATTGCCCCGTAGGTTGCGTGGCTTTGGCCTTGGGGCAAATCATGTATTATCATGCCTATCCCAAGATGGGCAAGGGCCGGAATGCCTACAAGTCGTTTTTTGACAAAGATAGTGTCATCGCCGAATTTGGAAAGACGGAATATAAATGGGGGAAAATGTTGACCGCCTATCCTTTCAACTACACCGGTGAGAGCGTGAAAGCTGTAGCCACCTTGCTCTTTCACTGCGGTGTGGCTGTGGGCATGATCTATCAGCTCGGTGGGAGTTCGGCTTTTGCCTACAGCAATATTCCCCGCGACATGATCGATTATTTCCGTTACGAGCCTGACGGAATACGCTATCTGAGCCGCCAAAACTACACCAAGGCGGAGTGGATGGAGCTTATCTACAATGAACTTTCCAACGGCCGCCCCATTTTCTATTCCGGTAACAGCGACTCGCAGGGTGGGCACGCTTGGGTGCTTGACGGATATAATGAGAAGGGCGAGGTACACATCAACTGGGGATGGAAGGGAAAAGACAACGGCTATTTCGATCCCGATCTCGATGTGGATGACAAGACGCTTGACTTCAAGCATCATCAGGCGATGATTATTGGCATCAAACCGCCGTCTGCCACTGCCATCACTGCTCCCACTGTCCAAAAGTCTGCTTCCTCCGGTGAGGGTGAAATCATCGGCATTTACGGCATTGACGGGACGCGCCGGCCACAACTCGGCAAGGGTGTTAATATCATCAGGTATGCTGACGGAAGTGTTAGGAAGGTGAGAAAGTAGAGAAAAGCCTCACCCCCGGCCCCTCTCTGAGGGGGAAGGGAGTGATGTGCCCATAAGCGGTGACCGTGTCGTATGGAAGGTTTATGGGAAATGGACTTGTTTTTGTTTCTATGTTGCTTTTTATTGGGGCAACATAGAAATATAAAGTATAGGAAAAAGCAGAAAAGAGTAGGGGCAGTGCTTTATGCCTGCCCGCACATTTCATGGAAACGTTCCCAGTTCTCATGCCTTTGCCGGAATCATGGTTTGGGATACGATTTTTCAAATCGTGCGGACAGGCATGAAGCACTGCCCCTGTATTTTTCTTTTGTGTTGTTTCTTACCTTTTTATGACTTTGCGCGTCTTGTCTCCTTCTTTCACGATGTAGACTCCTTTGGGCAGACGGCTTGTAGCCTTGTTGTTGCCCAGTAATTGCCCATTTACACTGTAGACCTCGGTCTTTATGCCGGCTTTGTTGGTCGCGGGGGCGGTGATGCCCGTTGTCTCCTGCTTGGGAGTCGTCACCTTGATGCCGTGGATGTAGATGGTGTCACGGGTGCCCGACTGGAACCAGATGTAGATGGGTTTGTCCGACTGGATGGTCGTGGCGTCGCTGCCATTGTTCAGTTTCTCGATGCCCGTCCACTGCTGATGGCCTTTGGGCAAGCGTTTGAATACGCTCATATACTTTGCTGAGATCACTTTCCAACCGTCGGCAGATGATAAGTCATAAGAGGCGGCTACTTTATTCATGTCTGCCAGTGGATTGGTGGTGGCCACGATGCGAGCCATCACCTTGCTGCTGCAGGAATAGTCTATGGACAGTGTGGAGCACGAAGGCAGGCATATCACGAAGCCGCCGCCATTGGGTACGGAGTTTGCACTGGAGGGCTGCAGCACAATGGCTCCCTTGCGGAAACCGGCAGAGCCTGTCTCACCGTCAGTTCCTACACCCACAATGTCGGCATCAACTACCGTTGGGGGATAGTCCGGTGTTTGATCGGCATAGACCATCTGCACCAATTTGGCTTCTTGCCCCTGCATCACTTTATAAGGTGTCTCGTCGATCAGGCCCACAAAGCGTGCGTTGCTGTCTTGATTGTCAAACCACAACCATCCGTCTGCTGTCGGGAAAAGGTTGTATTCTGCGGCGTATGCTCCTGTGAAAGAGGCCAATGCCAGTACGAAAGTAAAAATCTTCTTCATTGTTGATATGGTTATTGTTTAATGGAGTTAAAGGAGTTGTCGGAAATTGGGGGAAGGAGTTGAAGGCAACAACACGATGGCTTGAACCTTTGGAGAGTTAAAGGGAAAATCCCTTTAACTCCTAAAGTCTTTACACCTCTTTCCATCCCGGATTCTGATCAATCCCCTGATATTTGATTTCGCTCCAAGGAATGGGGAAGTAATATTCCTTCGCATCAAACACTCTGATGCGTCCGGGGAAGCGATTGAGATTGCTGATGGTGTATTTCGTCACACCCTTGTTCACGTCGATGCGCATAGCCTTCAGTGGATTCTTGGAACCGTTGAGCTTGGTTTCTGCGTTGCCCCAGCGGAAGTGGTCCCAGTAGCTCGTTTCCTCGAAAGCTAACTCCACCCTGCGCTCGTTCACAATCTGCTCCCACGTGATGCCGGTGTAAGCGTCCATGTGTACGCGCATTCTCACTTGGTTGACCAACTGTAGGGCCTTCTGCTCATCGCCCAAGCGGAAAGCCACCTCGGCTCTGTCGAGCAAGGCCTCGGCATAACGCCAGATGATGTAATTCTGCTTGCTGGCGTAGGTTCCGTTGTCATCGATGGACTGCGTCTCGTCCACGAACTTGCCCAGATAGTAGCCCGTGCGGCTGTAGGCGGCTGAGGTAGATGTGCCGTAAGGTTTCAGGTCTGCTCCCGCCACCTTGTCGGTATAATGCAAGTCCATGACATGCTTGTGGTAAGTGCAACCGTCGTAGAGAATATTGGCATAGAAGCGGTAGTCGCGGTTTTCGTAGGGCTTGGTTGCGTCGTAGGTGGCCCCGTCTCTCATGCCATATTCGTCCACGTGGTTTTGAGTGGGCGTATAGGCAGCCGTCGTGCCGGTGAACGAAGGAGCTGCCGCATCGCGGTCGAGTTTGTGGCCGAACTTGTTGGCGTAGTCGCCATCGTTGGAGTGCTGCACTTCGAGGATAGATTCTTGGCTGTTCTTCGTCAGGAAAATTTTCCGGTACTCGTCCTTGATGTCGTCCTGAGTGGTTGCCGCGATGGGAATGAGTGAATAGGCGTTCAGTGCGAAAAGCGCATCATAGGCCGCTTGGGCTTTCTGCAACATCTCCTTGCTTGCGTCGCCGGTGAACCCCAGATAGCCTTTGTCCTTGTTTTGGAACACTTCGCTTGAGGCCCAAAGATAGGTCTTGGCTTTCAGCATGAGGGCAGCGCCTTTGGTGATGCGCCCGCTCTCACTCAAGGCGTATGTCGTGGGAAGCAGCTCGGCCGCCTTGTCGGCGTCGGCTACGATGAAGTCCACCATCTGCTCATACGATGCCCGGGGAAATACCTCTTTCTGCTGAAGCGGGTCGTAGGGGTGGTCTATGAGCAACACGCCCCCGAATCGCCGCCAAAGCATGTAGTAATAGTAAGCTCTGAAGAAATGAGCCTCACCCTCCAGTCGCTGCTTCTGCGCGGCATCGGGCACTTTGTCTTTGTTGACCAGAAAGGTGTTGATGTACTGCAACTGTGTGTAGTAGGCTGCCCATCGGTTGGCGGCATACCGCGTGATGCTTTCCTCGTTGCCTTTCAAAATGTCTCCGTAGCCGGCATTGAACCAATCGGATTTGCCCACCGTCAGCTGGTCGCCAAACCATGGGAGGTAGTAGCGTGAGACACTTTTGAGCAGTGTCGAACTGGGCACGTAGATGCTGAAACCACTGCTCATCTCCCGATACCAAGTGTTGGCATACTCGTCGACCAGCTGGCTGTTGGTCCAAGTCGCCTCGTCGGAAATCTTGTCCAGGGGTGCGTCGTCAAACAGACTGTTGCAAGCCGTCAGTGAGAGCGAAGCCACGGCCCCCAATATCCATATTTTAATCTTCATCATGGGTAGTCTTGATTTAGAATCCTAAGTTTAGTGTTACGCCGTATGACCGTTGGATGGGATAGCCGCGAAGCGATTCGGGATCCATATCCTCCAGATTGCTGATGGTAAAGAGGTTGCTGGCCTGCACGGCTATGCTGGCTGTTGAGAGGCCTATGTGTTTCAGCAGGGCAGCCGGGAAAGCATAGCCCACGTTGAGCATCTTCAGGCGCATGAAGTTGCAATCCTGTATCCAGAAGGTGGAAGCCTTGCGGTTGTTGTCATTGGTGGTGGCAAACTTGATGCGTGGATAGCGGGCGTTGGGGTTGTCTTCTGTCCATGTCTCCGTGAGGTGATATTGCTGGAATTTCTGCAACGTGCCATTGTCGAGCGTGTAATACTCATTGATGTTCTGCTTATAGCCGAACTCGCCCTGAAACAGCACGTTGAGGAAAAAGCCCTTGTAGGAGGTTCCGAGTCTGAGTGCGAAGTCCATGTCGGGATACGATGAGTTTTTCACATAGATGCGGTCTTTGGAGTCGAGCACGTGGTCGCCGTTTTGGTCTACATATTTAATGTCGCCCGGGGCCAGCGTGGCGTTGCCCTGTCCGTCTTGGTCCACATCGTGGTGGTCTATTTCTTCCTGGCTCTTGAAGATGCCGGCTGCCTGATACATCGTCCACACCATGCTACTGGTACCCTTGCGGCGCAGGTTGGGCAACTGTTTGCTCTCGTCTCCGAAGTCCAGATACTTGTCGGCCGACTTGCTCAGTGTGATGCCCACATTATATTTCAGTTTGCCCACAGTGTTCTTGTGGTTCACCGTGAGGTCCCATCCCCAGGCCTTGAGCTTGGCGAAGTTGACACTGGGCACATTGCCTTCCACACCCGTAGAAGGGGGATAGAGGTAGTTGGGAGCCGACGTAATCTTGTCGGTCTCATAGCGGAGGAAGGTTTCGAACGTGATGCCTATCCTGCCGTCCCACAGTCCGATGTCGGTGCCGACGTTCCAGTCGTGCGTCTTGCCCCAAGTGAGGTTGGGATTAGGGTAGCCGCCGGTGGTCAGGCCGATGCCCGGCGTGAAGTTGCCGCCGATGTCATAGCCCCGGTTGGGCGACTCCATGTAGGTTTTCAGGTAGGAGTAGCTGTTCACCAATCCGTCGTTGCCCAGCCATCCGGTCGATGCACGGAACTTCAGATTGGAGATGGCATTCTGTTTCCAACTGCGGAAGAAGCCCTCATTGCTCACCACCCATGCTCCGGAGAGTGAGGGGAAGAAGCCCCAACGCTTGCCCGGCCGGAAGTTGTTGGAACCGTCGACACGGAAACTGAATTCCGCGAAATATTTGTTGGCGTAACCATATTTGGCGCGTCCGATGACCGAGGCCCGCTGATTGCGGAACTCGTTGCCCACGAGGTTTGCTTTCTGTGCGGTGCCCATGGTTTCGGGGAAGATACTTTTGTCGAGATTGACGCCGTTCATAAACTGGTTATGCGTGCGCTGGTAGTTGGCAATGAGCGTCCCCTCGACATCGTGTTTGGCCGAAAACGTGTGGTTGTAGTTGAGTCCTGCCTCGTAGAGTTGGCTCTCGAAGAACCCGTCGTTTTGTCTCAGTGTCACCTTGGCCGTGGGATACACGGTGTTAGGGTCGGTGGTGTAGGTGTCTTTGTCGGCATCGTAGGTATAGAGAGTCACGGGCTTGTTGAAAGTCGACTCCACGGTGTTGTTGTCGTCGAAAGTGCTCCGCACGTAGGCCGACAGTCCTTTCACCCACGGCAATTCCCAGTTCAGATTCACCGTGATGGTGTTCATCTTGGTCTTGTCTGTGATGTAGCCGCCCAGTCCGTTGATGTTGATAAGCGGGTTGCCGCCATTGATGCTGGCCAGTTGTCCGTTGGTGAAACGTGTCACCTGCAAGGGCGAATAGGCGTAGGCCGAGTTCAGCGTGGTGTAGCTGCTGTTCTTGGAGTTGGTGCGCGTGCCGCTCATGTCTACCGCCAGTGTGAGCCGCTTCGAGAGTTTGGCATCCAATTTGGCCATGTAGTTCAGACGTCGGCGGCCCACACCGCTGTAGAGTCCCTTCGAGTCAGCATAACCGAAAGACAGATAGTAATTCAAACCGTCGTTGCCGCCGCTGGCCGAGAGGCTGTGGGTCATCGTGTGGCCGTGTGTCTTGAGGTGGCTCAGCAGGTCTTCGTCACCATATACATTCGGGTTGGAGTGGTTTTTGATTTGCTCCAACTGTTCGTCGGTGTACTTTTCGACAGTCGTTCCCGGTGTGTTGTCCACGGCCCGGTTGCGCAGCAGGGCAAACTCGTAGCCGTTGAGGAACTTAGGCAGATGGGTGGCCTCCTGCATGTTGCTCTGTCCGCGATAGCTGATACGCACTTTTTTGTTGCCGGTGGCGCGTTTGGTCTTTACCAATATCACACCGTTGGCAGCGCGTGAGCCATAGACGGCGGCCGCAGCGGCATCTTTCAAGATGGTCACGCTCTCAATGTCGTCGGGGCTGAGATCGGAGAGGCGCATTTCGCCGTCGGAGGTGTTGGTGCCAAACCGGGGCACACCATCGATGACCAGCAGTGGCGCACTGTTGATACCGCGGATGTGGATGGATGCCTCTTTGGCCGTGCTGGGGTCGCCGGTGGTTTGCATCACCTGTAGACCGGCCACCTGTCCGGTGATCGACTGGTCGAGGTTGGCCGTGGGTATCATCAGGATGTCTTCGGCCTTGATGGCCTCCACGGAGCCTGTGATGGCTGCCTTTTTCTGAAGACCGTAGCCCACGACCACGATCTCGTCAAGATTCTGAGCGTCGTCGCTCATGCTGATGCTGATGTTTGTCTGGTCTTTGCCCACCTTGGTTTCCTTCGACTTGTAGCCGATGTAGGAAACCACCAGCACGGGCGAAGCGGCATCTCGACGGATGGAAAACTCGCCGTTGATATCAGTCACGGTCATGATCTTGGTGCCCTTCCAGCAAATTTGGGCACCGATGAGAGCTTCGCCGCCGGCATCAAGCACCCGGCCTTTGACGACATCGGCCCGGGCCGGCGTCGTGGTCTGCGCCCAAGCAGTGCTTGCCGATAGCAGCACTGCAAAGAGTAGATACAGAAAATGTCTCTTGCTCATGTTGGTATGGTTGTTTTGTTTGTTGTTTTATAAGGATTTGGCGGGACTTCCCGGGAGCCGGGGGAGTTGCGAAAAACAGCCTCATAGCTTGAGTTTGGCGGGCAGCAAGGGTTGGACGATTGTCTTTTTCCGCTTCCCCCGGGAAACTTTCTCCTTTAAATTCCCACTCCTTTAATTCTTCTCGCCTTTCAGTCCTTGGCCAAAGCCTTCTCTATTTGCAATATCTGATAGGCGTAGAAGTCGCGTGTGAGTCCCACAGCTGTGCGCTGATAGACGCGATACTTTCGCAGCACCTCTTTCAGTCGGCCCAGCATCACGGCTCCCATTTCGGTTTTTGTGAGTGTGGAGGTGCCTATGTTTATCCGGAAGAAGCTGTCGTCTCCCACGTGGCAGAAGTCTTCTGCCGCGTCATCGCATGCTGCAAACGTCTTGCTGCCCTTGGCTGCTGCGTCTGCGCCAAGTCCCGAACTCTTGAGCATCTGGGCAATGGCCGCACTTTCGAGTTGTTGCTCGGCATGCGACAACCGGCCCTGCTTGGGGGCGATGAACAGCCCGTTGGTGAGATCGTTGAGATAGTCTTCCAGCCGGTAGTTGGCCACTGCATCGAAGCGTCCGCCCTCGCGCACCCGATAAAGCACCGCGGCATTCATGATGGAGGAGACGATCTGTGAGCGCAACTTCTCGTTGATGTTGAGATCCACCTGCAGTTTCTGTATAAGACTCTTGGGGGTGAGCCAGGCATCGTAGGTGCGAAGCTGGTTGAGAAGCCAGTTCAGCGCAGCCTTCTGCCGGGCTTTGCTAACGTATATTTTGGCTGCGGGCCGGTTGTCGCCCTGCCGAATCTCCTTGTATTTGATGCCCCCGATGTAAGGCACCACATGTTTCAGGTAGCGGCCATACTGCTTGGTCACCTCCATATAGGTCTTCTCCATCTGGTCGTAGCGTTCGCCTTTTTCCATCGTCCAGTCCTCAAAATGCTTCATGAGCAGTTTCAGGTTGCTGATGCCGTAGCTGCCGGCCTTGAGGTGGTCGTTGCCCAAATCTTCGGTCAGGCAGGTGGGGTCTATGATGGAGAATAGCTGTTGTGCACCGAATTCATACATCGGGTCGGCCGCCTTCTCCTCTATCCATCGGTCGAGGGTTGGCTTTTCGGCCTCGGGAGTCTTGGCATCCTTGATGAGGCGATACCCCCAGTTGATGGCATAGATGTCGTAAACGCCGAGGTCGGGCGGTGTCAGCTTCACGCCGCGCTCCATGTCGCCGGGCTGTGCCACATAGTTGTTGCGGGCGTAGTCCATGATGCTGGGTGTGGTGCCATACTTTTGGGTGAAGGCCGGGTCGCGCAACTTCTCCACGGGGTAGGAGTAGCTGGCCCCCATGTTGTGCATCAGTCCGAGCGTGTGGCCCACCTCATGGGAGGCCGCATAGCGGATGGACTCGCGCATCACATCGTCGTCAAACTTGGCCCGGCGCACCCGCGGATCCACGGCCCCGGTCTGCACAAAACGCCAGTTGTGCAGCAGCGACACGATGTTGTGATACCAGATGACATCGGCCGAAAGTATTTCTCCCGTGCGCGGGTCCACATAACTGGGCCCCATGGCGTTGGCCGTCTCCGTGGCCACGTAGCGGAAGCAGTTGTAGCGCATGTCGTCGGGATTGAACGTGGAGTCGTTTTTGGGATAGTCGAGTGCCCGGACGACATTTTTGAAGCCGGCCGCTTCAAAGGCTTTGTTCCACACCAGGATGCCCTCCTTGATGGTTTCGCGCCACTTGTCGGGGAAAGCCGAGTCTACATAGAATACGATGGGCTTTTCCGGTTCCACCAGTTCCCCGGCAAAATAGCGGTCCATGTCTTCCTTTCTGGGCAGAATGCGCCAGCGGTTGATGATGGTCCGTTCCTCGATGCGATCTTTGTCGGAGGAGAATATGTTTTTGTCGTTGTAGAAGAAGCCCACGCGGTTGTCTTTATAGCGTATGGGCATGGCAGAGGCCTCGGGCAAGGCAAAGAGTGAACGGTGGACAATGACCGAGTAGGGTTTCTGTATCACGCCCGTCGTCTGGTAGCTCAAGAGACTTTCTATCTCGATGTTCATGGGGAACGACTGGGCCGAGACAAATCCCGAGGCTTCCGCCTGGAACGTGCCCTTGATGCCATCCGTGCCTCCCATCAGCTTGGCTATGGGCGAAGTCTCCTTGAGCGGGGAGATGCTGCGCTCATTACTGCAGAAGAATTTGCTCACGTTGATGAGCACCCTTTTGCCTTCTTGGGCCACAATCTTGAAACCTGCCAACACGGGATCGAGGTTGTTGCGGTTGAAGGCGGGCACTATCGGGTCGGTGGGACTGACTGAGTTGAAGGTCATCACCTTTTTCATATATACGTTGCGCCCGTCAGAAGAAAAGCTGATGGGGAAGGGCTGCACGTTCATCTGTCCGGCCACATAGTCTCTGTCGTCGCTCGTCGAGGCTATGCGGCTGGCCAGCATGTAGGTCTTGTCAAAGACACTGTCGGGCAACTCGAAGTAGAGTTCGCCCTTGGCCTTGTTGAAATAAAGGGTGAAAAGCCCCGGATGTTTCTTACAGCCTTTCACCATCTTCTTGATGGTGTTAGCAGAGTCGGCGCTATGCACGGGCAAAGAAATCTTAGGTGTCTTCTTCTTTGCCGGCACGGGCATAGCTGTGGTCAGCAGCACTAATGAAACTGCGAGAACCTTGCTGTGGTAATGGTGAGTCATATATGTTAAGTCTCGTTTGTCTTAAAATGGAGTGGGGGAGCAACCGCCCGTAGACGGGGCCTTTTTCGTTCTCCTGTGCGCCCGCACTTTGCAAAGTTATATAAAAATCACGAATTTTTAAAAACTTCTCATAATATCATTGCAAATATAAGCATAAATTCTCACTCTGCAAGTTTTTTATGTGTTTTTTTGTTACCGATATTGGGCACTTTCGCCCTCCCAAACACTTAAAGTTTGTAAAAAAATAACGTTATACTAAACTTTATCCTTAAATTTGCATCAGATTCAGTAGAGTCTCTTTCCCGCACGCAAGTGGGCGGCCGTGACAAGCGGTCGGGGCACGGATGCGGTGGAAAGGCTAAGTAACAGAAAAAGAATCCCGGAAAAAACGAAGGAAAAACAAACTAAATGTAGGAGAAAATGACAATGAAGAAAATAATGCTGGCCCTGACGCTGCTCATCGCTGTGGCAGCCACGGCATCGGCGCAGGCCGAAATCAAGTTTGACAAGCTCACGCACAACTTCGGTACATTCAACGAAGCTGACCCGAGTCAGAAGGCTGTCTTCACGTTCACCAACGTGGGCGACCAACCGCTGGTCATCAATCAGGCGGTGGCCAGTTGCGGTTGCACGGTGCCCAACTACACCAAGCAACCCATCGCCCCGGGACAGAAGGGCCAAATCAGCATCACCTACGATGGTAAGGGACGCTTTCCCGGTCATTTCAAGAAGACCGTCACCGTGCGCACCAATGGTAAGGTGGAACTCACCCGCCTCTATGTGGAGGGCGTGATGGAGGAGAAGAAGTAAAAAGCCTCACTCCCCCCGGTATCTCTCCGAGAGAGGGGAGGGGGATATGCCATGGGCGGATGGTGGCGAATGATATTGACAAAAACACCTCCGCCAAAATTCTTCAACCAGCATGGGAAGCCGGCTTAAAGTAACCGAAAAAGTCTGCCGATTTCCCTATTCGGGTTCTTCGAATGTGTGAAAGAGCCACACCGGAGAGACAAAAGGGCCGCAGTTGCATCGCAACTGCGGCCCTTTTGCAAGCCCGTTTGGGCTTTTTCATACTTGTTTTTGACTCCGGATTTGTGTTGGTAAAATTCAAACGGCTGATTGTCAGCACTTTGCAGATGCCGCCAAAATCGCCCATTTGCGCCCGGGTGGGCTGTCCGTTGCGAATATCGCAAGCAGAGAGCCCGAAAAGAGACAATTAGTTTGACATTCTCTTATAGCTTCAGAAGAGGCTGCCTATCTGGTAGACGGCAGCCGACACCACCCATGCCAGCACGGTGGTGTAGCCGGCGGCGAAGAGTGCCCACCGCCAGCTGCCCGTCTCGCCCTTGATGGCTGCGATGGTGGCGATGCAGGGGAAGTAGAGCAGCACGAAGAGCAGGAAGGCGTAGGCCGAGAGCGGCGTGATGCCGTCGGCGAGCATCTTGCGCCGCAAGATGGTGTATTTCTCCGAGTCGGAAGCCTCGAAGCTGTCGTCGTCGGAGAAGCTGTCGTCGTGGCTGTAGAGCACGCCCATCGTGGAAGCCACGATCTCTTTCGCCCCCACGCCGGCCACGAGTCCCACGTCGAGTTTCCAGTCGAAGCCCTGCGGACGGAACACCGGTTCGATGGCCTTGCCTATGCGCCCGATGTAGCTCTGCTCCTGCTGGGCCTGCGAGTCGAGCCGGGAGTCGTGGGGGAAGTAGCCCAGCGCCCACACGATGATGCTCGCCACGAGGATGATGCCGCCCATCTTCTTGAGATATTGCTTGCCCTTCTCCCACGTGTGGCGGCCGATGGCTTTCCAGGTGGGGAAGCGGTAGGGCGGCAGTTCCATGACAAAGGGTGTGTCTTCGCCCCTGACCACAAACGTGGTGAACAGCCGGCTCATCACCACGGCCATGAGGATGCCTATGAGATAGAGCGAAATCATCACCGTGGAGCGGTATTGTGCCGAGAAGAACGTGCCGATGATCATGATGTAGATGGGCAGCCGGGCCGAACAACTCATGAGCGGCAGGATGAGCATTGTGACCAGTCGGCTGCGCCGGCTCTCGATGGTGCGCGTGGCCATCACGGCCGGCACGTTGCAGCCGAAGCCCATGATGAGGGGGATGAACGACTTGCCGTGGAGCCCCATCTTGTGCATCAGCTTGTCCATGATGAAGGCTGCGCGGGCCATGTAGCCCGAGTCTTCCATGAAAGAGATGAAGGCGTAGAGGATGAGTATCTGCGGCAGGAACACGATCACGGCTCCCACACCACCTATCACGCCATCGGCGAGCATGTCTTTGAGCGGTCCGTCGGGCAGTGTGGCACTCACCATGCGGCCCACCCAGCCCACGCCGGCCTCTATCCAGTCCATGGGATACTGGCCCACGGAGAATGTCACCTCGAACATGAGCCATATCAGGGCGATGAAAATAGGAAATCCGAGATACTTGTTGGTGATGATGCGGTCGAGAAGATGGGTGGTCTGGTAGGTGTCCTTCTTCTGCCCCGTGGCATATTCCGCCTCTTGCAACGCCCCGTGTATGAAGCCGTATTTGGCATCCATGATGGCCGTCTCGCAGTCTTCGCCCGTCTCCTCCTTCACGCGCCCGGCCGCCTTGTCGCGCTCGGCCATGATGGCGGCCGCGGTGGGCAGGGTGGCGATGTAGGCCTCCGCGTCGCGGTCGTTCTCGAGCAGTTTGATGGCCAGATAGCGGGTGGAGTATCGCTGCCGCAGGTTGGCGTCGGTCTTGAGATAGTGCTGTATGCCGGCGATGCCGTCTTCTATCTCGTGTCCGTGGTTGATGTGTATGTGGCGGTAGTGCGGGTCCTCGTCCTCGTTGGCCTCGTAGAGGTCTATCACCGCGCGGAACAGCTCTTCCACGCCGCGCCCCGAGGTGAACACCGTGGGCACCATCGGCACCCCGAAGAGGCTGCTCAGCTTGTTGTAGTCCACGTTGTCGCCCCGCTCCTCGGTCTCGTCAAACATGTTCAGGGCGCACACCATGCGCAGGTGCATGTCGATGAGCTGCGTGGTGAGGTAGAGGTTGCGCTCGAGGTTGGACGTGTCTATCACGTTGATTATCACGTCGGGCGTCTTCTCGATGATTTGCTTGCGCACGTAGAGTTCCTCGGGCGAGTAGGCCGAGAGCGAGTAGGTGCCCGGCAGGTCCACGAGGTTGAACGTGTAGCCGTGGTATTCGGCGTGACCCTCCTTCGCGTCCACGGTCACACCCGAGTAGTTGCCCACCCGTTCGTGCGCCCCGGAGACGAAGTTGAAGAGCGAAGTCTTTCCGCAGTTGGGGTTGCCCACCAGTGCCACGTTGATTATATGCTGCTTGCGCAGTGCTGCGTCTTTCAGCAGGCGTTCGCTCACGGGACCGTCGTCGGGCACGGCGTGCGGCAGTTTCTCCTTCTTGCCGTCGGCCTTTTCCGCCCCCTGCTCCATGTTTCTCGCCTCCTCGGGTGTCACCACCTCTATCTGTTCGGCTTCACTGTGGCGCAGCGAAACCTCATATCCCATGATTTTGTATTTCACGGGATCTTGCAGCGGTGCGTTGAGCAACACCTCCACGGTCTTGCCCTTGATGAATCCCATCTCGATGATGCGCTTGCGGAAACCGCCGTGTCCCGCCACTTTCACGATGACACCCCTTTCGCCGGTTTTGAGTTCTGAAAGTTTCATGTTTTTGTCCTTCCGGTCTTGTTCTGTCTGTTTTCATGCAAAGGTACGAAAAATAAGCGGCACAGCGGAGATAAAACTCCGTATTTCTGATGGCAATACCTACAAATGGGGAGTGGCAAAAGCGTTGATTTTCTAAAAACTTTAGGTTTTTACAATGATTTTCCTTATATTTGCAACTGCTAAAAACAACATCTATGAAACAAATTGTATTATTATTGAGTTTGGTGCTCATGCTGGTGTTGCCGGCATCGGCCAAACAACGCAGGCAGCTGTGGCCCGACGGCACACCGATGGCGGCATGGTTCAGTGACACTGTCAAGGTGGATGTGGGGAAACTTGGCCGCCGGTATGTGATTACCGACTATGGAGTGAAGGCCGACAGTATGCTTGTGCAGACGGAGGCCATTCAGGCTGTGATAGACCGGGCGGCAGCCGCCGGTGGCGGCGTGGTGATGGTGCCGCGCGGCACCTTCCGGAGCGGTGCGCTCTTCTTCCGGCCCGGCACCCATCTGCATCTGGCCGAGGGTGCGCGCCTCAAAGGTAGCGACCGTATCGCCCACTTCCCCGTGCTCACTACCCGTTTTGAGGGCGAAACATGCAAGTATTTCGCCGCGCTGGTCAACGCCGACGGGGTGGACGGATTCACCATCACCGGCCGTGGAACCATCGACGGCAGCGGTTTCTACTACTGGCAGGAGTTTTGGATTCGCCGGCAGTGGAATCCGCAGTGTACCAACAAGGATGCCCAGCGGCCGCGGCTGGTTTATATCTCCAACTGCTCCAATGTCACCGTGCAGGATGTGCATCTCGTGAACAGCCCCGTGTGGACCAACCACCTCTATCGTTGCGACCACGTGCGCTATCTCGACTGCCACATCTATGCGCCCACCAACGGGCCTGTGAAGGCTCCCAGCAGTGATGCCATCGACATCGATGTGTGCCACGACGTGCTCATCCGCGGATGCTACATGAATGTGAACGACGACGCGGTGGTGCTCAAGGGCGGCAAGGGAACGTTTGCCGACCGCGATTCCACCAACGGCGCCAACAGCAACATCCTCATCGAGAACTGCCGCTACGGCACCGTACACGGGTGTCTCACGCTGGGCAGCGAGAGCCTTCACGACCGCAACGTGATCTTGCGCAACTGCCATGCCGAGAATGCCAACCGGGTGTTGTGGCTCAAGATGCGCCCCGACACGCCGCAGCACTACGAGTATGTCACCGTCGAGGGCATGACGGGCCGCACGGGCAGCTTCCTCGTGGTGCGCCCGTGGACGCAGTTCTTCAAGCCGCAGAAGCGCGACGACATGCCGCTGAGCCGATGCAACAACATCGTGATGAGGAATGTCAGGATGGCGTGCCGCAACTTCTTCGATGTGGGCAAGAGCGACAAATATGCGCTGACTGATTTTACCTTTAAGGACATTGACGTGACCGACGAGAAAAACGCTTTCGACAAAGCCCTCATCGAGCGCACCGTGGCGGAGCGGCTGGTCATCAACGGAGAGAAGAGATAGCTTTCAGCTTCTTGCCCGTCGGGCGGCGGATGCCCCGGGACTTGCACCCTGCGTCCGCCCGCCCCACCGATATGAAAAAAGAGAAGCAACCGTCTTCTGTGGGCGGTTGCTTCTCTTTTTGCTGTGAGTGTGGTAAGAATGCTGTTCTTACTTAACTTCGATTTCTTCCTTCATGTCGATAAACTGTCGTTTTTTGTCGTAGAACTCGTATTGCAGGAACGCGAGCTTCTGGGAAGGCACCACGCTGATGCCGAATCCGTACTTCAACTGCCACTTGCGTTTCAGGGAGAAAACGCCCTGATTGATGTAAGCGGCCACGTAGGGATGTACGTGCAGCGAGAACGTGGAGATGCCGATCTTGTTGACCAGTCGGTCGATTTTGCCTTCCAGCTGGTCGGTGAAGAGGATGGAGGAGCGTATCTTTCCCGTGCCGTTGCAGGTGGGGCAGGTCTCTTCCACATTCACATCCATGGCCGGACGCACGCGCTGCCGGGTGATCTGCATCAACCCGAACTTGCTCAGTGGCAGAATGTTGTGCTTGGCACGGTCTTTCTGCATGTTCTTGCACATGCGCTCGTAGAGCATCTGTCGGTCTTCAGCCAGATTCATGTCGATGAAGTCCACGACGATGATTCCGCCCATGTCTCTCAGCCGCAGTTGCCGGGCCAGTTCGTCGGCCGCCCCGAGGTTCACATCCAGGGCATTGGCTTCCTGCCCTTTCTGTCGGGTGCGGTTGCCGCTGTTCACATCCACCACGTGCAGGGCCTCGGTGTGCTCGATGATGAGGTAGGCCCCATGCTTGTAGTTGATGGTCTTGCCGAAGCTCGCCTTGATCTGCTTGGTGATGTTGAAGTTGTCGAAGATGGGCAGTTTGCCGGTGTAAAGCTTCACGATGTCTGCCTTTTCAGGGGCTATCAGAGAGACATAGTGCTTCACCTCGTTCATCACTCCCTCGTCGTTCACGTAGATGTTTTCGTAGGTGGGGTCGAAGAGGTCGCGCAGCAGAGCCACGGCTCTGCCCGTCTCTTCGAACACGAGTTGCGGGCGTTTCTGGGTCTTCTGCACCTTCACGATGGCGTCTTCCCAGCGCTGGTTGAGCACCTTCAGTTCGGCGTCGAGCTCAGCCACCCTCTTGCCCTCGGCCACCGTGCGCACGATGACGCCGCAGTTCTTGGGTTTGATGCTGTGGATGAGCTGCTTGAGGCGTGCGCGCTCTTCGCCGCTCTTGATTTTGGTGGAAACCGAAACTTTATCCCCAAAGGGGATGAGCACCAAGTAGCGGCCAGCGAAGGAGAGTTCTCCCGTGAGGCGCGGGCCTTTGGTGGAAATAGGTTCTTTGACGATCTGCACCATCACCTCCTGCCCCGGTTGGAGGGGTTGGGTGATGCTTCCGGCCTTGTCGAGGTCGGGCAGACGGGTGGCTTTGGCAAAGGGATAAAGTTTCTTGCGGTCGCTCTGCACCTGCTTGAAATACTTCTGGTAGGAGTTGAACTGGCTTCCCAGGTCGAGATAATGAAGAAAGGCATCGCGCTCATAGCCTACGTCTACAAAACAGGCATTCAGTCCGGGCATGAGCTTCTTGACCTTTGCCATGTAGATGTTGCCGACGGTGAAAGAGGCCTGTCGGGGCTCGTTCTGATATTCCACCAGTTGCTTGTCTTCGAGCAGGGCTATGGAAATTTCGTCTTGTCGGACATCGATTACTACTTCGCTTGTCATTTCTTGCTTGTTTTAATACTTGTTGCGGCGTGTTTCATTTTCACGCGCCTTGAATGAAAAGGGGCATGTCAACGAATCGTGCTCGATTGGCTGACACGCCCCTCAGTCTGAATAGACTGATGAGCAGTAAGCGTGCTTACTTGCTCTTATGTCTGTTCTTGCGCAGTCTCTTCTTACGCTTGTGAGTGGCCATCTTGTGACCCTTCTTTTTCTTTCCGTTTGGCATAATTTTGAAATTTTAATATTGTTTGATTTTGATTCTGATTCGCTTTCGGGTTCATGCTCCGCCATGCGGTTCACTCGCCTCTCATCTGCTCCACCAGACTCTTGGCGGGCTTGAAACTGGGCAGATCGTGGGCGGCGATGGTGATGGTGGTGTTTTTGGAGATGTTGCGGGCGGTTTTGGCAGCACGGTGTTTGATGATGAAACTGCCGAAGCCACGCAGGAATACGCTCTCTTTCTTCAGAAGGTGGTTCTTGACACTTTCCATGAAGGCTTCCACCACGGCTGTCACTTCTCTCTTGGAAAGGCCGGTCGCCATGGCAACCTCGCTGATGATTTCTGCTTTAGTCATACTTCGTTTTTATCTTTTTTGTCTGAATTATCTTTATTCTCATTCGAATCGGTGTGCAAAGATACAAGTTTTTATCGAAACTAAAAAATGTTAGCCTGCTTTTTTTCAGTATTTTTGTCGATATAACTCGTTGGTTGTCTTGATATTAGTGAGCGGGTGGAAAAGGATAAAGGGAGTTGGAGGAGTTGAAGGCAGCAGTTTCACGCTGACCATCAAGTTATGAGATCGGTGTCTTTGACTCTTCCAACTCCTTTTAACTTCCCATCGCGTGTCTAATAGTCCGTCACGGGAAACATGTAGAACTGGCGGTTGATGTCGAAGTCGAACATCCATTGGTCCACATTGACACCGTCGCTGAGGGCCTTGATTTCGAGTGTGTGAAGACCTTTGGGCACACGGAAGTTGAACGACACGACGGTCTGTCCGCGCAACAGGTCGGCGGTGGCGATGCGCGTGTAGGCGGTCTGTGTCTGCGTGCCGTCGATGCTCACTTGGTAGTTTGTGCCGCTGCGCGGGATAGTGGCCACCCTCACCACGGCCGGGTTGTCTTCCTTGGCCATGAATGTGTAGCGTACCACTCCGCCTCGTGGCAGCCTCACGGCATTCATGCTGTGGCCCGTCATGGGCTGCCTTGCCGTGCCTGCCGAGGCCGAGGAGTAGGCTGCCGCATTGAGGGCCACGGTGCTGCCGAGCTGTGCGGGCAGCGGTTGCAGTTCCGGCTGTTCGTCGGTGGCATATTGTTTCACCTGCTTGTCGGTGAGCTTGCCCGGCAGTTTGGGCATCGGGGTGGGGCGTCGGTTGCCCATTCGGGCGTTGAGCTCCTTGAGCCTGTCGTAGGCGCGCAGACTGTTGGCTGCGGCGGCCAGCGCCTCGCGGTCTCGGTAGAAGAGTCCGGGCCGGGCGATGTTGCGGGCCTCCTGTGCCTGCAAGTTCATCTCCACGGTGATGGCTGCTGCGGTCACGGGATATTTGATGGCAGCTTCGTAGGCGGTCTTTCGCTCGCGGTCGATGGTACCATCCACGCTGTCGAGGCGTCTGGCAAGACTCTTGTAGGCGGCGATGTAGCGTTCGAGTTCGTTGCCGAACTCTCCTTCGTTGAAGTCGGCATACTCCAGCAGTTCGGGTTTGCAGATGCCCGTGAGCCGGTAGTAGTCGGTCATCAGGGGTATGAGCTTCTGTGCCGCCACGTCGCCAAAGAGGTCGGCGAGCCATGTCCGGTAGCGGTTGGTGAGCCGGTCGCTGCCCGCGGGGGTGTGGCTCCAGGCCATGTCGGCAAAGAGTTGCAGGGCAAAGTCGGCGCAGGTTGGGCGGTGGATGCGCACGAGCCACGGCCGGCGGTCGGCTGTCCGTGCCGCGCGGTCGAGCTGGTCGGCCACGATGCCGGGTTGTGGGGTTGAGAGCGAGAGCTCGTGGGAGGCGTCGCCGATGTAGGCCAAGTCGAGTGTCTCGGCTCCCTCACACTGGCGGGCGGTGGCAATGTCCACGCCTTGCTCTTGGGCAAAGTGCCTGAACGCTTTGCCCGTGGCGTGGTGCTCGGTGTGGCTGTCGGGCACGAGGGTGTTGAGCCGCAGGCGCAGCATCAGGCGGAAGAGCTTGCGGTAGTCGTCATTGTCGAAGTCGCGGCGCGTGTTGCTGAAGGGTTGCAGGGCGCGCACGGCGGTGGCCGGCCATTGGAGTATCTCCGTTTTGCTATCCATGCTGAGGGTGCGCTGTCGCTCGGGGGGCAGTCCGGTCTCCGTCCAGGGCGACACACCTGCCTGCCGCGAGAGTTCGAGCAGTCCGTAGGCCGTGCCCCGGGCATCACTGCCGGCCACCACGATATTCTGCCCGCGCAGCCCGATGTAGAAGGCTTCGGGACGGGCTATAAACTTGTTGATGGGCACGTGCAGGGCTGTGAGTTGCTTGAATTCCTTGTTGTCAAGCAGGTCAAGCTGGAAAATCACGATCTGGCCGTTGCTTTTCTCTTGGGCATTGCGGCCTGTGACGGCTGTCATGTCGGCCGAAAACAGGTCGATGGCTTGTTCCACCACGGGCGAGAGTTTCTTCTGCCGGACATAGCTCACGTGCTGCCGGCCGTCAAACCAATAGACGTTGGCGGCAGGGAGGGTGGCGGCTGTCGCACAGAGGAGGAGGGAGAAAAGGAGTCGTATCTTCATTTTCGGTGTATTCTTGTTGTTCCCGGCAAAGTTACTGAAAATCAGCCACACACGGAAATTTATTAGTTTTTATTTGTAAATTCACCCGAATATCGGTACTTTTGCACCTATAATTAATTATACAAACATGACATTATATCCCAAACTCATCACAGATGCCTTGGCCACTGTGATTTATCCCGGCACGAAGAAGAACATCATCGAGAGCGAGATGCTGGCCGACCAGCCTGCCGTGGCAGGTATGAAAACTTCGTTCACACTGATATTTCCCCGCGAAACCGATCCTTTCCTCAAGTCTACGCTGAAGGCGGCCGAGGCGGCCATCCACTATCATGTGGGCCCTGAGGTGGAGGTGGAAATCACCACCGAGTTCAAGTCGGCCCCCCGGCCGGAGGTGGGCAAGTTGCTGCCGCAGGTGAAAAACATCATCGCCGTGAGTTCGGGCAAGGGTGGAGTGGGCAAGAGCACCGTCTCGGCCAACCTCGCCATCGCCTTGGCGCGTCTGGGATATAAGGTGGGACTGCTCGACACCGACATCTTCGGCCCGTCCATGCCCAAGATGTTCGGCGTGGAGGATGTGCGCCCCTACGCTGTCGAGAAGGATGGCCGGCAGCTCATCGAACCTGTCGAGAAGTATGGGGTGAAGTTGCTCAGCATCGGCTTCTTCGTCAATCCCGAAACGGCAACACTCTGGCGGGGCGGCATGGCCACGTCGGCGCTCAAGCAACTCATCGCCGATGCCGACTGGGGCGAACTCGATTATTTCATCCTCGACACTCCTCCGGGCACGAGCGACATCCATCTCACGCTGCTCCAGACGCTGGCCATCACGGGGGCGGTCATCGTGAGCACGCCGCAGAGTGTGGCACTTGCCGACGCGCGCAAGGGCATTGATATGTACCGCAACGACAAGGTTAACGTGCCCATCCTCGGACTGGTGGAGAACATGGCGTGGTTTACGCCCGCCGAACTGCCGGAAAACCGCTACTACATCTTCGGCAAAGACGGCTGCAAGAAGTTGGCCGAGGAGATGGAGTGCCCGCTGCTGGCGCAGATACCCATCGTGCAGAGCATCTGCGAGAAGGGGGATGCGGGCACGCCGGCGGCTCTCGACGTGAACACGGTCACGGGACAGGCTTTCCTCAATCTGGGGCAGGCGGTGGTCACTGTCACCAATCGGCGCAACAAGGAGCAAGCTCCCACGCGGATTGTCGGCGTGGAGTGAGGGGGCGCGGGTAGGCTCTTTTCGCGCCGTTTTGGTCTCCAAATGGCGTGAAAAGGGGTAAAAAGTCCCTTCAGCCATACAGAATGTCTCTTTGGCCAAATGCCATTTGCGCGTTTATGGCTACCTTTGCCATTGGAAAAGAGACAATCCTGCGGGCTTTCTCTCTTTCTTTGAAAACGTTGGATGAAATTCTACTATCGTGAAAGAGCGGCAATATGTTTTGCCCTTGTCTCGGAAGAATTGATATAAACCAAAACACTACTGGCGTAGAGCCAGCATAAGTTCTCTTTTTAAGTTAATTTTCAAGTGCCGGACTCTGTGAAGAATCCGGCACTTTTTCATGTGTCCCGAGTCAGCGGATTTTTTCCGGCAGATGACACACTACTGTGTATCCCGAGCCTTTTGAGTCCGGGGTGGGCCAAATGGGCCTCTTGTCCTTCGCTCCCTCCCTACAGGAAGGGCCGGGGTGGGCCTCCTCTGGGGAAGAAGATTCAGGCGGATAGATGAGTGTCAAACTATTTGGTCGTTTTCGGCTTCTCTGCTTGCGATATTTGTAACGGGCGGCCCACTCGGTGCAAATAAACGATTTTTGGCGGTGTTATCAAAGTGCTGACAATCAGTGGTTTGATTTTTACTGACACGTATTTGGTACCGAAAACGGGCCTGAAAGAGCCCAAACGGACTTGCAAAAGAGGCACTGTTGCGATGCGGCTGTAGCCTTTTCGGCTTTCAAGTGTGGCTCTTTCGCAAGCTCAAAAGGCCCGAAAGAGAACAACCATAGGTTTTCCCGATGGCCTGAAGCCGGTTTTCCGTTCCGGATGAGGAGTTTTGGCGAATGCGTTTTTGTTAGTATTATTCACTGCAATCCGCTGTCTTGCAGAGATTCCTTTCACCGATTTTGGTTGGTGTGGCCAATACATATACTCATTTCCCCCGTCCAATATCTACCGTTCCTCATTGGCCCTATCAAAATCTCATCAAGTTTAAATGACCTTGCAGAGGGGCAGATTTCTCCCCATGTCAGAAATGCAAAGTCCCCTTAGGGAGTAGGAGGCTGTTTTCCCTTCTCGTGCGCGTGTAAATAATATAAGGTGTATTTTTATATAAAACAGTCTTTCTTGTCAAACATTCGGAAAAGTTTTCATTTTCCCTCATTTTTTTCGTTTGAAAGTTTGGCGGTTCGGGATATTCT
>PPYE01157894.1_pt1 | contig 94208 bp, 72 predicted proteins | sample 1559881 | NCBI WGS metagenome assembly PPYE01 (sample SAMN08240022, study PRJNA423297) | Human gut metagenome, whole genome shotgun sequencing project.
ACGGTGGCCATTATTCGGTGACCGGGATTGGTCAAAATAGTTTGACTATTAGCGGCTAAAATCGCCCGGCGCTAACACCGTATTCCACCGCAACTTCGAGAATGTCCATTCGAGGTTGGCTGCCTTGGGTCTTGGGTCGGACCGTTTGCCACGAAATGCGACCATCTACTACGTTAAACCGGCCACCCTCGACCATTCCGGAATTTGCAAAAACAAAACCGCAGGTAGAAAGCTTGCCGATTTTCGAAAAAGTCGGCTATGGTTGACCCCTGTGGCCTAAACGTAGTAGATGGGCCCTTTCTGTGGTGCGGCACCAAGCCGGTCATTTTGGGATGGGACTATTTTGACTACTCATTGGCTGCTCTGGCAATCGGGCTGCAAAAGTAGTCAAAAAAGCTCCGTCCCAAATTAGCTAGCTTGCTCTGACGGGCGGGAGCAGGTAAGATATACCGAGCGCCTAGCGCGTTCGATGGGTTCGGATGACGACATGTTCCGAATCTGGTCAGGTCCGGAAGGAAGCAGCCATAAGGAGCCTCTGTCGGGCATCCGAATCCATCGAGTGTGCAGGCGTTTTTTGGTGCCGCGGCTACCCGCGAGTGCCGGCAGGGCGCTTGGTGTCTCGCTGGTCCTCGGCTTCGCCTGCGGGATCGCTCGACTACCAAGCGCCCTGCCGGCACTCGCGGGTAGCCGACCAAAACCGCCTGAAGGGTCACATTTATCTGAATAGTTTAATCCCGTGCCTTTTGCTGCTCGCTGGCGTTGTCTGGGCATTGATGGCTACGTAGTTTAAGAGGCGGCGGTGCTGTTGTTTGAATTTTTGCAGTTAAAGAGGTCCGTTTCCCTAGGTGGGGAAACGGACCTCTTTTTGTCTCTGGGCTTGCGGATTGGCGAAGACAATAACCGCTGGCAGCTATTTTGAGTTCTTGATGCGGCGTGTGGCAGTGGCGGTTATTCCGAGGCCTGCGGCGGCGACTGCTACGAGTGCGATTGCGCTCGGTGCTGTGTCGCCCGTGTTTGCGAGCTTGCCGGCGGTCGTATCTGCTTGCTTGCCGCTGCTTGTGTTCGCTTGCTTGGTGGAGCTTGGTAGGGCGTCTTTGCCGGTTGCAGGTGAGCCAACGGGCTGTGCCGTCTCGGCCGGTTGCACTGAGCTGGAGGGAGGCACTGTCTCGGCGGGTTTCGTTATCTCGGGCGAGGTGGCCTTGTCTGCCGCGGCCTTTGCCTCTTCGTATGCCTTGCAGGCGTCGTCATAGGCCGCTTGCGCCTTTTCCAAATCGCCGAGGAGCGCATTTCGCTTGGCTATGTCCTCGTCGATGTGGGCTTTAGCTTCCTTTGCCTCACTTTCGAAATACTGAACCTGTTTTTCCTGGCTTTCGAGCCGGCGTTGGTAGCGGTGAAGATCATCTTCACAAGATTTTTCTCGCCTTTCTGCCGTCATGATCTCCATGCGCAACTGCTTAATATGCTCCTTAATAGCTGTGCTGGGCTCCTCGCCGCCGAGTGCTTCAAGTGCCTTATCTAATTCTGCCTGAAGGCCGCTTGTCCGGTTGTGGGCCTCATCGTATTTGGCTTGGGCTGCATCGACGTTCGCTTGCATGGCGGGAAGGGGTTCCCTCCGTTTGGCGGCTTCCGCCACCACCATGTCGTAGAGTTCTTGAAATGCGGCAATGTCATCATCGATTTCCGCAATTTTCTCGGGACTTGCGGCGTCTTTTGCGGCCTCGAGGTTTTTGAGCGCTTCCTGCATGGCTGCATACGCTTTTTCTTTTGCGGCGGCCGCGTCTTCCGTCTGCAAGGCAACTGCACCGGTGGGGGCGCTGGTTTCTGCCGCGATCGCCGTTACGGGGGCGATTCCCGCGACAAGTGCCGCGGAAAGGGCGATGCCCACAGTTGCTCGTCTTGCTCTTCTTGCGAGAATGTCATTCATCTCGGCACCTCATTTCAAGGGTCGGCGACTAACTTGGTAGCACTAATGTAAGTATACCATGCTAGTTGACCCGACACTGGCTGGGTGCGCGCGTATACCCCTCCCCTGAAAACTGAATCCCGTTAGAAATGACGAGTTGTTTACGCTTCTTTTGGGGTGGCGGTACTATCATGGTTCGAATTGAATGTGGATAATGATAGGGGAGCGCCTATACATGATTGAGCTGCTCAGGCGTTTTGGTGGTAAGTTTCGCCGGTATATGGTGATTGGCCCTGCGTGTAAGCTGATCGAAGTGATCTTTGACCTTCTTACGCCGCTGGTGATTGCCCAGATGATCGACAAGGGCATTGGGGCGCACGACGTGAACGCCGTTATCCACTACGGCATGGTGCTCGCCGCCATGGCCGTGATTGGCATCTCGTTTACGCTCGTCTGCCAAAAGATGGCGGCGCTCACCTCGCAGGGCATGGGCACTGACATTCGCGGCGCACTCTACCAGCACATCAACAAGCTGAGCTATGCTGAGCTCGATCGCTTTGGCACGCCGTCGCTCATCACGCGCATTACCAACGACGTCAACCAGGTGCAGCTCGCCGTGGCGCTGGGCGTGCGTATGCTCATCCGCTGGCCTTTCCTGGCGGTGGGCTCCATGGTCGCGGCCCTTGCCATCGACCTTAAGCTCGGCGTGATCTTTTTGATTTGCACGCCCGCCATCGGCCTGGTGTTTTGGTTTGTCATGGTGCGCTGCATTCCGTATTACAGGCAGCTGCAGGCAAAGCTCGACCGCATCGCGCTTATCTGCCGCGAGGGGCTTTCGGGTGCCCGCGTTGTTCGCGCCTTTGTGCGTGAGGACCACGAGCGCGAGCGTTTTGCCCAAGCCGCCGATGACCAGGCCAATACCGCCATCGCGGTGGGCAAGCTCTCGTCAATCCTTAATCCCGTCACGTTTCTTGTGATGAACCTGGGCGTGTGCGCCATCCTGTGGGTGGGCGGCATCCAGGTCAACGTGGGCGAGCTTACGCAGGGCCAGGTCATGGCGTTTGTGAACTACATGACGCAGACCCTGACCTCCATCGTGTACGTCGCCAACCTGGTCGTGGTCTTTACCAAGGCGAGCGCCAGTGCGTCGCGTCTCAACGAGGTGCTCAATTGCGAGCCGAGCATCACCGACGGGGGCAACCAGCCGGTCGCGCTGCCCGAGCCGAGCGAGCTGACAGGTGACGCCACTCCCATTTCCGCGCTGAGCTTTGACCATGCGAGCTTTTCGTTTGGCGCGGGCGCGGCAAATGCCGTGAGCGATGTGACCTTGGAGCTCCCGCTGGGCAAAACGCTCGGCATTATCGGCGGTACGGGCAGCGGTAAGTCCACGCTCGTCTCGCTTATCCCGCGCCTGTACGATGCGGGCACCGGCAGTGTGAGCGTGATGGGTGCCGACGTGCGCGCTTGGCCGCTCGACCAGCTGCGCCATGTGGTCGCGACCGTTCCGCAGCGAGCGTCGCTGGTGAGCGGCACCATCCGCAGCAACCTGACCTGGCGTGACGAGGCGGCGACCGACGAGGAGCTCTGGGCGGCACTCGACATGGCGCAGGCGAGCGAGTTCGTGCGCAACAAGCCGCAGGGGCTCGATGCCCCGGTCGAGGCGGGCGGTAAGAACTTCAGCGGTGGCCAACGCCAGCGCCTGACCATCGCGCGCGCCCTGGTGGGCTCGCCTCAGATATTGATCATGGACGATTCCGCCTCGGCGCTCGACTTTAAGACCGACGCGGCGCTTCGCCATGCCATCCGCGAGCGCAGTGTGCGCGGTGCCGCCGAGGGCGGGCTGCCGCTCACGACCGTCATCGTGAGCCAACGTGTCTCGACCGTTCGCGATGCCGACATGATCTGCGTACTCGACCACGGCTCGGTTGCGGGCCTGGGCACGCATGACGAGCTGTACGCGACCTGCCAGCTCTATCGCGAGATTTGCCAGTCGCAGCTGCGCCGCGAGGAGCTCGAGGGCCAGCAGGGGAGCACGACGCCCGCGTCCGCTCCGACCGCCCCCGCATCCGTCTGCGCAAAGGAGGGATGCTAAATGAATCCGTACACTTCCTCCGGTTCGGTCGCCACGATGACGGCCAACGTGTCCGGTAACGATAACCTCAACGACCTGGGCGACGGTCCGCGCCAGCCCGGCGATCCCGAGCGCTATCCCGTGGGTGCGGTGACCCGCCGCTTGCTGGGCTACGTTCGTCCGCACCGTTTTTCGTTTACGGCGTCGTTTGTGAGTGCCGCCGTTTCGGTAATCTTGCAGCTCTATACGCCCATCCTTATTGGCGAAGGCATCGACCTTATCGTCGCCGCCGGGCAGGTGGACTTCGATGCGCTGCTGCCGCTCGTTACCAAACTCGCGCTCGTCGTGGTGGGAGCAGCGGCCTTCCAGTGGCTGCAGGGCTATTGCGTCAACCGCTTGTCCTACGAGACGGTGCGCGACATGCGCGTGGAGGCGAGCGACAAGCTCAGTCGCATGCCGCTCAGCTTTATCGACAGCCACGCCCACGGCGACCTTATGAGCCGCGTGGTCAACGACGTCGACCAGGTGGGCGACGGTCTGCTCCAGGGCTTTACCCAGCTATTCACCGGCGTTATCACCATCGTTGGCACGCTCGCGTTTATGCTCTCCATTAACCTGACCATGACGCTCGTGGTGGTACTCGTCACGCCGCTTTCCATTTTTGCAGCCGGCGCCATCGCCAAGCTCTCCAACAAAAGCTTTACGGCGCAGCAGCGCATTCAGGGTCAGCTCGGTGGTCATATCGAAGAGTACGTAGGCGAGCAGAAGCTTGTCGACGCCTTTGCCTATGGCCCCAATGCGCAGCTGCGCTTTGATGCCCTTAACGCCGAGGTCTATACGGCAGGCGAGTGCGCGCAGTTTATGGGCTCGCTTTCCAATCCCGGTACGCGCTTTATCAATAACATCATCTATGCCGTGGTCGCTGTGATCGGCTGCGTGGGCGTGATCACGGGCGTGCCCGCGGCGCTTACGGTGGGCGGCGTGCAGATCTTCCTGTCCTATGCCAACCAGTACACCAAGCCGTTCAACGAGGTCACCAACGTCATTACGCAGGTCCAGACCGCGTACGCCTCGGCGCGCCGCATGTTTGCGCTGCTCGATGCGCGCGAGCAGGAGCCCGACGCGTCGGACGCTGTAGAGCTTACCGCCCCGCAGGGTGAGGTGACTTTTGAACACGTGGACTTTAGCTACGTGCCCGACCGCAAACTGCTGCAGGATATCTGCATCGAGGCTAAGCCCGGCATGCGCTTTGCCCTGGTCGGCCCCACGGGCTGCGGCAAGACGACGCTCATCAACCTGCTGCTGCGCTTTTACGACATCGATGCCGGACGCATCATGGTCGATGGCAGGTCTTCGCGTGACTACACGCGCGCAAGCCTGCGCCGCGCCTTTGGCATGGTGCTGCAGGATACGTGGCTGTTCGAGGGCACGGTGGCGGAAAACATCGCTTACGGTTGCCCCGATGTCACGCGCGAGCAGGTTATCGAGGCCGCCAAGCGCGCGCATGCACACAAGTTTATCGTGCAGCTGCCAGGCGGCTACGATACGGTCATCGGCGAGGACGGCGGCACGTTTAGCCAGGGTCAAAAACAGCTGCTGTGCATCGCGCGCGTCATGCTCACCGACCCGGCGATTCTGCTGCTGGACGAGGCGACCTCGAGCATCGATACCCGCACCGAGCTGCAGGTGCAGGCGGCATTCGACGAGCTTATGGCCGGCCGCACAAGCTTTGTGGTGGCGCATCGCCTGAGCACGATCCGCAACGCCGACTGCATTCTGGTGATGCGCGACGGCCAGATTATCGAGCGGGGCACGCACGACGAGCTGCTGGCGGCAGGCGGCTTCTACGCCGAACTCTACCGCAGCCAGTTCGCCCAGTGAGCAAGCCCTTGGGGCATGTAATGCAGCGCTAGGGCGCGAGTGTGTCAACGGGGGCAACGATAATGCCCTCGGGCGTTGTATGGGCTGGCATGCCGAACCCGATGACGATGAGCTTGGCCGCGGGTGGTCTCTCGCCACGCTCGACAAGTTTGCGCTCGAGTCGAAGCAGGTTTGCAGATGCCTCGGGGATCTGCGGACTTCCGAGCTTTACTTCCACGGCAATCCAAGTTCCATCGCGCCTGCATATAACGGCATCGACCTCGAGATCGTCGGCGTCATGGTAGTGGGACACCGATGAGTCATTTGCGGCTGCATAGACCTTAAGGTCGTGCAGGACGAGGGATTCGAAGAGCAGTCCCAGCGTCTTCGGGTCGGATGCCAATGACTCCGGATTTGCTCCGAGCAGTGCGACGGCAAGCGAAGGGTCGGCGAGGTGTCTTTTCGCACTTTGCCGCAGCTTTACCGGAGACCTGAGCGCCGGATGCCAAGCCGGGATATCATCGATGATGTGTATTCTGCGCAAGGCATCCGTATAGCGCCGCAGCGTACTTCTCGATACATCACCGCCTAGGTCTTTCTCAAGAGACTTTTCGCCGGCAAGAGTGGATTCGTTGCGTGCAAGCGAAGACAGAAGAGCCCTGACTTTCTCCGGGTCACGCTTCACGCCGTCAACCCTCGAAACATCCGATTCGCAAACGCCGTCGATGTAGGCAGCGGATATGCGCATTGCATCGGCAGTCGTCTTGCCAACCGCCTGAGGCCAACCACCACGACATAGCAAATCGGCGATATCGGCGATGCCGTTGATGGATCCAAGTGCCGCTTTGATGGGGCATCCGTTAAGCAGCGATTCGAGCGAGACCGCCCCTGAGGAAACCCCGAGTTCGGCCAGAGTCATTGTTTCCATGCGCAAGCGTGATATGCGCCCGATGCCGCTGTGCATCGGTTGGTCGGCGTCGTTTGGTGTTGCTGACCCCGTAAGCAAAAACTGCCCTGGCTCACCGGTCCGACGATCGCATTCGAAACGTATTGCGTCCCACAGTTTTGGCTCTTCCTGCCACTCATCGATGAGTCTCGGCGTTGCGCCGACTATTGCTTGAGCTGGGTCGATCCTGGCAAGCTGCAGTGCGGCAAAGTCTCCGGCAGGGTCGGAGAGAGACAGCGATGATTCAGCGAATCGCTGGGCCGTAGTCGTCTTTCCGCACCACTTCGGTCCCTGAATGAGCACGGCACCAAAAATGCCAAGATCGCGTTCGATTGAGCGATCGATACATCTACTCATATACCTAGTCATCGTACTTCCCGCCATCCAAAGAAACATTTTGTTTTATAGCATCTTACCAGCGCGTAAAACATTTTGACGAAAAACCATGACACAATTTGACGGTATTTCGTGAAACAAATTAACGATATTATATGAAACAATTTGACGGCGTTTTGTGAAACAGTTTTTCGGCCATTCGTGAAACGTTCTGCGGCGGTTTCAATCCGAAGCACATACTGTTCGAAATCTGTCCAAAGATGTCGTCTGCGTCGCCAATCGACAGACGGTGGTTTACATCTGTCACGTTAGTACTAAGATATTCATCTAATAAATTGCATTAGTGGCTTTAGTTTTGGGGGAAACGAGGCAACGTGACTATGACGTGCTCTTTGGTGGTTAACAGCAAGAGCGGTAATACCAGGATGGTTTCGGGCGCGATCAAGCGCGCTCTGCAGGCTGCGGGCGTTGAGTTTGTCCATGCCGCGGCGTTGAGCGACGATGCGGACGCAGATCAGGTTGCGCTCGAGGCGCAGGGCGCCTGCGCGGCCGACACGGTGCTCGTTGGCTTTTGGTGCGACAAGGGCACCTGCTCGTCTTCGGTTGCCGCGCTGCTTTCCGCCCTGCATGGCAAGCGCGTCTTTTTGTTTGGCACCTGCGGTTTTGGCGCGAGCGAGGAGTACTTCAGACAGATTATCGACCGCGTATCGTCTAACTTGGCCGAGGATGCCGAGCTTGCGGGCTGGGCGATGTGCCAGGGCAAGATGGGCCCCGCGGTCAAGCAGCGCTATGAGGCGATGCTTGAGCAAGAACCCGAAAACGCGCGCTATAAGATGCTGCTCGACAACTGGTTTGCCGCAAAGGACCATCCCACCAAGGAAGATTTGGATAACATGGCCACAGCCGCAAAGAAGGCCGTGCTGGGCGAGTAGCTTCGCCGTCCGCGGTCCTTCGTGCAAAACAATACAAACGTGAAAGCCTCGAAATCCCCGAGGCTTTTTTCTTGACACACGTGGGCGCAACCGTGGCAAGCATTTGGGGTGACATTTTCCATAACCCCGATGACGAGACCGTTCTGGACAACACACTCGCACGCGTTCGCTGGATGCATTCAGAGTGGGACGCGGTTTCCGCGATACGCATGACAGGCCACGCATCTGCAATGGGGCGAGCGCAGTCTCTCATCAGCCCACTCAACCCGCAACGGGTGAGGGGCGGCGGCAGGCGGAGGTACGGGAAAGGTCTGTCGCGAGTTCCGCACGCAAAGGGGGCCACTTAATGTGGCCCCCGTCTTGCGCAGGACTGTTTGAGCAGCAGACCTTTCCCGTACCTCCGCCTGCCGCCGATTCGGGCCCCCGACCCCGTTACTTGATCTTGGTCGTACCCGGCGCCAGGTTGGGGTCGGTCTCGTTGGCCTCGGTCTGGAAGTGCTCGGTGTACACGTTCTTGCCGTCGCGGAACATCTCGTAGTACTGCATCTTGGCGTAATCCTCGCGCGCCTTGGTGGCGGCTGCGGCAGCGGCGTCGTCGCCGGTGACGTTGGAGGAGAGCGCCCAGCGCAGGCTAGCGTCCTCGTAGCCCACGGAGTTGATAGCGGGCAGCGACTCACGCAGCGTCATGTGCGCCTTCTGATAGTCGGAGAGAGGCGCGCCAATCAGCTGCATAAGCTGGGTGGACAGGTAGTTGGTGGACAGGTCGTCGACCTCGCTCGTCTGGTTGCAGCCGGCAACGTCGTAGTTAGCCCAAATGATGTAGTCGGTCTGCCACAAGCGCTCCTGGTGGGTGGCGTCGTCCTCGCCGGTAAACCACTTGTCGTTGAACTTGGACGGGAAGAACGGCTGATGGTCGCCCCAGAACACCACGACCACCTTGCGGTCGAGTTTGTTCAGGGCGTTGAGGAAGTAACGCAGCGCCTGGTCGGACTGCTCAATGCACGAGACGTACTCGTCGACATCGGACAGCGTGCCGTCCTCGATGGTCTTGGCATCCAGATCGGTCGTGTCGATGTTCAGGTGCATCTGCTTGTCGACCGGCAGCAGACCCGTATCGTAGCCCGAGTGGTTCTGCATGGTCACGTCGAAGATAAACTGCGGATCGGCGTTCTGGTCGAGCAGCTCAAGAATCTTGTCATAGGTCGCCTGGTCGGTCACCATACCGCGCAGAGTGTCGGCTCCCTGGAAGTCGTTGATGGACAGGAACCGGTCAAAGCCAAAGTCCTTGTACACGTTCTCGCGGTTCCAGTTGGTGGCGTGGTTGGGGTGCATGGCCGTGGTGGAATATCCGAGCGACTTGAACTGCTCTGCCAGGTTCCCGGTCGTTTCCATGTTGTAGATGGTGTAGGGGTACACGCCCGAGCCCAGGTTGGCCATGGAGTTGCCGGTCATAAACTCAAACTCGGTATTGGCGGTACCGCCGCCGTAGGCGCTCACGTAGAGCTTGCCGCGGCTGAGGCAGTTGGACAGGTTCTTAAAGTACTGCGGGCCCTCGTAGCCGGCGCGCATGTTCTGGTAGATCGACAGATCCGAGAAGGTCTCGTTCATGATGGCGATGACCGTGGGCTTCTCGCTGTCGAACTGCTCCTTTGCGGCGGCGCGCTCATCGCTCTTAGCCGCGTCGGATTTGTCATAGGCCTTGGCGTACTTTTTGAGCGTGGCCTTGGCATCGTCGACGGAGTAGTCGGCGGGTTTGGGCGGCTTGATGGACTGCGCTGCGCTAATGAAAGCGGGCAGGTAGCCCTCGCGCCAGTAGCTCTCGAGCGGGCGCCAGGTGTAGACGGTGATGCCGAGGGTGTTGTAGTAGTCGATGAGCGTGACGTGTGCGGTCACACCGCCCAGGCACAGCACGGCGACGAGCAGGTTGGTGAGCAGCATGCGCTTGGCGTTGGCGGCGCCCTTCTGACGGTGCGGTGCCACCAGGCCGGCGTACTCGCACAGCAGCATGGCGATGGCGGTAAAGCCCATGGACAGCACGCAGAACAGCGAGATCGAGAAGGTGTAGCCGGTGCCGGCGACCGCGGCGGCGGTGGAGATGGCCGAAAGGTCGCCCGGCTGGATGGGCATGGATTTAAACGTGATGACGAAGAACTCGGCAATGCCCAGGACAAAGAGGGCAAAGGCCAAGACCGCGGGGGCTGCGCCGTGGCGCTGGAACAGGAAGAACAGGCCGACCATGAGCGTGGTGATGATGGCCCACTCGAGCAGGATGCACAGGGGGTAGACCCAGGTAAAGTCGTGGTTGGACGAGACCTCCATGCCCAGCAGCGCAAAGACGCCGGCGAGCAGCAGGCACAGGACGGCGGCGACGAGCGGTTTACCCACAAAGGCTCCGCGCAGGCGGGCGAGCTTGCCGGTGGGGGCGGGGGCGTCGGGCCCGGCGAACGCAAAGACGCGCGGGGCGATGCGGTCGCGGGCGATGCTGGCCCAAGCGCAGCCGGTGAGGATGGCGTTGGTCAGGATGAGCATCACGAAGGCGAGCGGCTCGTTCTGCGCGACGAGGCCAATAGCGCCCCAGACGGTCAAAAAGAGCTGGAACAGGCCAAAGGCGACGCTCCAGGCGAAGGCGCCCTTGGCAACGGTGCCCGACTGAGCGCGAATGGCCTTGGCCTCGCGCAAGACAAGGTAGACGGTCGCCGCAAGACCGACGAGCGAGATGGCGGCAGCGAACATGCTGAGACTCCTCACAAACTAAAACGTACGAAAGCGGGGGTTTACCCGATTGTTACCAAGATATGTGCTGCAATTGGTGTCTGCGCACAACAACCAGCCATATTAACGCGCACGTGTGACGGTGTGGCGCAATGTAGTGGCGACCTGCGCGATAATGGACGGGAATTACACGGAAACGTAAAGGCTTCTTAAAGAATTGGCGAGGATGAGGCGATGAACGAACGGGCTTGTATGACGAGTGCGGGTGACGTGGACGCTGGCATGGACGCGGGCGGCTATCCGGTCGAGACGACGGGCAATGCGGTGCTGGACACGTTGGAGCACCGTTCCTCCACGCGTGCCTTCGCGCGTGATGACGACGACCGTCCCGTGGCGGTGACCGACGAGCAGCGGGCGGCAATTTTGCATGCGGCGAGTCGCGCGCCGTCGGCGGGCGCCATGATGATGTATTCCATCGTGAGCATTCGCGAGCAGGCTACGCTGGATCGTCTGGCCGACCTGTGCGACCACCAGCCCATGATCGCCAAGGCGCCCTGGGCACTTATATTTGTGGTCGACTATGCCAAGTGGATCGATCTGTTTGAGCACGTGGGCTGCTTTGAGCCCGAGTTTGTCGAGCGCACGGGCAAGGCGCCCCGCCGTGCACCGGGTTTGGGTGACTTTGCCATCGCGGCCCAGGACGCCGTGATCGCTGCGCAAAACGCCGTGGTCGCCGCCGAGGCCCTGGGCCTGGGGAGCTGCTACATCGGTGATATCGTCGAGAATGCCGAGGAAGTGGCCGAGCTGCTCGATCTGCCTCCGTATACCATGCCGCTGTCGATGCTCATCATCGGCACGCCCCGTAAGGAGCGTCCGGCCATTGCGCATCCCGTGGTGAACCTGGTGCACGAGGAGCGCTACTGCCGCGCCGATGCTGCGACTATGGACGCGCAGGTAGCCGAGATGGACGCGATGTTCCGTCCGCATGCCCGCGTGGTGGGGGAGCGCGTCGTGGACATCTATACCCGCAAGCACACGAGTCCCTTTATGGCCGAGATGAGCCGCTCCATGGAGTGGTGGTTCAAAAATTGGCTCGGAAAATGACGGATGCGACAAAGAGACAGTCCCTTTGTCACATTCCATATCGCCGAGGTGGCTTAAAGGCCGTATAAATGTTTATCTAGCTGGGAAAACAGTGCCATTCAAACATGGGCCGATTACCTATAATTCCTTCGAACATTAAAGTTGGGAGGAAACCGGCTTATGGAACAAAAGGCCAAGGAGGCAGCTTCGCACGCTGCGATTCCTGTGAGCATCTCGGCGATGCTCGTCACGCTGGGCGTGGTGTACGGCGATATCGGCACCAGCCCTATGTATGTAACCAAGGCGCTCGTTGCCGGCAACGGCGGCATCGGAAGCGTCACGGAGGAGTTCGTGCTCGGCGCGCTCTCCCTTGTCGTGTGGACGGTCACGTTGCTGACCACCATCAAGTATGTGCTCATCTCGCTGCGCGCCGATAACCATGGCGAGGGCGGTATCTTTGCCCTGTACAGTCTGGTCAAGCGCTGTGGCAAGTGGCTTATCATCCCCGCCATGCTAGGTGGCGCCGCGCTGCTCGCCGACGGCATCCTCACGCCGGCCGTTACCGTTACCACGGCCATCGAGGGCCTGCGCACCATCCCGGCGGTCCATGCCGTGCTGGGCGATGACCAAGGCCGCGTCGTCGCCATTACGCTCGCCATCATCATCGTGCTCTTCTTGGTACAGCGCATCGGTACGGCCAAGATCGGTCACGCCTTTGGCCCCATCATGACGCTGTGGTTCCTGTTCCTGGGCGGCACGGGTCTGTTCTTTGTCTTCCAGCACCCCGCCGTGCTGCTGTGCCTCAACCCGGTGCGCGGCATCGCCTTTTTGCTGAGCCCCAACAACCACGCGGGCATCATGATTCTGGGCAGCTGCTTCCTCGCCACCACCGGTGCCGAGGCGCTCTACTCCGACATGGGCCACGTCGGCCGCGGCAACATCTACGCTACCTGGCCGTTCGTTAAGTGCTGCCTGCTGCTGTCCTATATGGGCCAGGGCGCTTGGCTTATGAACAACGCTGCCAACCCCGAGCTCATGGGCATTGCCGATCTCAACCCGTTCTACCAGATGCTCGCCCCGGGCCTGCGCCCGTTTGCCGTCGGCCTTTCCACCGTCGCGGCCATCATTGCCTCGCAGGCGCTTATCACCGGCGCATTCTCGCTGGTGTCCGAGGCCAGCCGTCTGGACCTCATGCCGCACATGCAGGTCTTCTACCCTGCCGAGACCAAGGGCCAGCTCTACATCCCCATGGTCAACAACGTCATGCTTGTCGGCTGCGTCATCGTGGTGCTGCTGTTCCAGAACTCGGCGCATATGGAAGCCGCCTACGGCCTTGCCATTACGCTGACTATGATGTGCACCACGCTGCTGCTCTTCTTCTACCTGCACGAGGAGCGCAAGCTCAAGGTTGCTCCGTGGATCTTCGCGGCCTTCTTCCTTTTGCTCGAAGGCTTCTTCTTCGTGAGCTCGCTCACCAAGTTCTTCCACGGCGGCTACTTCACCATCCTCATGGCTGCACTCATCATGGGCATTATGGTGTGCTGGTACAACGGCACGGCGGTCGAGCAGCGCCAGTTTACACTGCTGCCGCTGCGTAGCTACCTGCCGCAGCTCAAGCGCCTGCGCGACGACGACCGTTACGAGCGCATGAGCGACAACGTCGTGTACCTGACCAAGGACACCCATACCGACTACATCGACCGCGACATCGTCTACTCGATTTTGGACAAGCATCCCAAGCGCGCTCGCGCCTGGTGGTTCGTGAATGTCGAGACCATGGACGAGCCGCATACCTTTGCCTATTCGGTCGAGACGTTCGGCACCGACTACGTGTTCCGCGTGCATCTGTACCTGGGCTACAAGATCAACCAGCGCGTCAATGCCTACCTGCGTCAGGTCGTTCAGGACCTGGCTGCCACCGGCGAACTGCCTGCGCAGACGCATGACTACTCGGTCTACAAGGATCCGGGTAACATCGGTACGTTCAAGTTCGTCCTGATCCGTAAGCTTCTGGCGCCCGAAAGCGATGTGGAGCCGAGCGAGCGTACGGCCATCACGCTCAAGTACATCATCCGCCGCGCCGCCGGCACGCCTGCACGCTGGTACGGCCTGGAGAACTCCAACGTGAGCTTTGAGTACGTGCCGCTGTTCACCAAGTTCAAGGCCGTGAACAAGATGCAGCGCCTGGCCCCCAACGAGCGGCCGTAGGCGCCGACGGGTTGCACGGAGTTGGTTTTCGATGGACAAGATTGAGGCCGGAGAGGTAAACATGGATACAAAGGCGCTCGATGGCCGTGAGGCGGTGGTCGAAATGGTGCGTGAGGCGCGTGTCGACGCCGCCGAAGATCGGTTCTTTACGAATCGGGCCAACATGGACATGGCCGACCGCGTGATTTCGATCGTGGTGACGGTGCTTGTCGCGGCGTGCGTGTGCGCACTGCTCGCGCACGTGCTGTTTGTCTAACGTCCGCAGGTTGCAAAGGCTTTACACTTGGAACCACCACAAGGGGAAACCACCACAAAGGTGCCTGTCCCCTTTGTGGTGGTTTTTGTTTTTGAGAGAGGGGCGGGGCGCTGATGGACGTCCGTACGGACGGCGATATTGCCGATAGCTTTTGGTGGCGGCGCACAACGCTGACGCGCCGCACTCCTCTGTATGACGCCTGCGTATCGGTGGGGCTGCTGGTCGCGGCGACGATTGTGGGCGCGCTGCTCGACCATCCGGGTCTCGCGCCGAGCATCATGATCGTCTATGTGTTCGCCGTTCAGCTGTGCGCATTCTTTACCTGCAGTCGCCTGTATTGCTTGCTGAGCTCGGCTGCCGCCGTGGCGCTCTACAACTTCTTGTTTGTCGACCCGCGCTACTTGCTGTCGTTTATCGACCGCGGCTATCCCGGCATGTTCTTCATCATGTTTGTGGTCTCGCTTGTGTCGAGCTCGATTGCCTTGGCCCTGCGTCGCGCTTTGGCACAGGCTGCCGCCAGCGACCGCCGCACGCATATGGTGCTCGAGACCAATCGCATGTTGCAGCGCTGCGCCGACGAGCAGCAGATCGTTCACGCCATGGCCACGCAGCTGGCGCGTCTTTCGGGCTGTCCGGTCGTGTGGTACAGCGCCGACGCCGAGGGCGATGACCTGCTGCCGCGTGCGACATACACGGCCGTGGGCGATGCCGCGCCGGTGCACGAGCTGGCGCCGCAGATGCCACCGCGGCTCTCGGCGTCCGCCTATGTGGGAACGCCGCTCGATGCTACGTTCGGCGGCTCGGCGTTTTATGGTATCTACCTGACGGTTCGCACAGGCGACGGCTTCGCGCGCTCGGGCGACCCCGCCTCGGTGGTGGGCGTGCTGGCTATCGTTGCCGAGCCCGACGTGCTGACGCACGAGGAGCGGACACTTGCCGATGCTATCGTGAGCGAAGGCGAGCTGGCGCTCGATCGCGCCCGCGCCATGGAGGCCCGCGAGGAGGCGGCGGTGCTTGCCAAAAATGAGCAGCTGCGCGCCAACCTGCTGCGCTCCATCTCGCACGACCTGCGCACGCCGCTCACCAGTATTTCGGGCAATGCCGATGTGCTGCTCGACCAGGGCTCGACCGGCACCGCCGTGCTCGACGCCCAAACGCGCCGCGGCCTGCTCTTGTCCATTCGCTCGGATGCGCAATGGCTCAACGCCACCGTCGAGAACCTGCTCGCCATCACCAAGCTCGAGGGCGGCGGTATGCGCCTGTCGACCACGCTCGAGCTCATGGACGATATCGTGGAGGAGGCGCTGCGCCACGTGAACCCTGCCGTGCGCGAGCACGACCTTAAGGTGGTGGCGTGCGATGAGCCGGCGCTCGTCAACGTCGATGCGCGCCTGATGGTGCAGCTGGTGGTCAATCTGGTGAACAACGCCATCACCTATACGCCCGCGGGCTCGCATATCATGATTTCGATTAGCGTCGACGATGGACGCGTGGCGTGCTCGGTGGCCGATGATGGTCCGGGCATTGCGCCCGAGGACCGCGAGCGAATCTTTGAGTCGTTCTACACCGCCAACCACGGTCTGGCTGACAGTCACCGCAGCGTGGGCCTGGGTCTTTCGCTCTGCCGCTCCATTGCGCTGGCGCATGGCGGTAGCATAGAGGTTGCCGCGGCGGACCCGCACGGCTCGGTCTTTACGATTGAGCTTCCTGCCGCCGACGTTTCGTTTGATAAGGAGTAGCGCTGTGCCGAACTCTGCCGTAAAACCGCTCATCTTGGTCGTTGAGGACGACCCTGCCGTCCGCAATCTTATTGTTGCCGCGCTCGAGGCGCACGGCTTGCGCCATATGGCTGTGGAGACCGCCCATGCCGCCATCGCCGCCGCCTCGTCGCAGACGCCGAGCATTGTGCTGCTCGATCTGGGCCTGCCCGATATGGACGGCGTCAAGGTGGTGGAGTCGGTGCGCGCATGGTCGGGCATGCCGATTATCGTGGTCTCGGCGCGCAGCGAGGATGCGGACAAAATCCGCGCGCTCGATGCCGGTGCCGACGACTATCTGACCAAGCCGTTTTCGGTCGAGGAGCTGCTCGCGCGCATTCGCACGACGCTCAGGCGCCTTTCGTATGCGCAAACGGGCGGCGTTGTCTCCGAGGGCTCGTTCGATACCGGCGAGCTGCATATCGATTTTGATGCCGGCATCGCCACGATGGATGGCGAGGAACTGCATCTGACGCCGATCGAGTATAAGCTCCTGTGCCTGTTGGCACACAACGCCGACAAGGTGCTGACGCACCAGTTTATCCTGCACGAGATTTGGGGCACGGCAACTAAGAGCGACCTGGCGAGCCTGCGCGTCTTTATGGGCACGCTGCGCAAGAAGATTGAGTCCGACCCCGCGCACCCGCGCTATATCCAGACGCACGTGGGTATCGGCTATCGCCTGGTCACCCAAGGCTAGATAGCCAACCACCATCCCAATTTGAGTTGCGGTGAAATACGGTCTAAATCTGCCTAATTCCAGGCAAAACAGTCCGTATTCCACCGCAACTTTGTTATTTGCCCTTTGGTTTGCTGGCGTAGAACTTCTTCTTTTTTGGTTTGCCGGCGGGGGAGGGTTTGCCGGTGGCGTGCGGCCTGTCGTCGCCGGTGGGCATCGAACGGGGCGCTGCCGCGCGGGGCTTGCGGGTCTCGGGGCTGCGCAGTTCCTCGACGCGCTCGGCAATCTCCTCGGCGCTAAAGCCGACCTCGGCCATGGCGTCCTCAATGGGCAGGCGGCGCACGATATAGCAGTGGTGCACCTTCTGGTTACGTGCGAAGTCCTCGGGAATGGTCTGCGCCGTAATGTCCTGTAGCACCACGCCCGCGCGCGCGAGCTTGCGCGTCTCGGGGCGGAAGCCGCGCAGGTTGCAGCTGAAGATGGCATGGCCGCCCTGCGCGAGCAGGCGAGATACGCCGGCCAAAAGCTCAACATGGTCGCGCTGGACATCCCAGGTACGGCGGCCCATCTTTGACGAGTTCGAGAACGTGGGCGGGTCGACAAAGATCAGGTCCCAGCGGTTGCGCGTCTGGCGCTGGTCGCGAATCCAGGCAAGCACGTCGTCGCGCACAAAATGATGCTGCGGCCCCACAAAGCCGTTCTGGCGCATGTTGCGCTCGGCCCAGTCCAGATAGGTGTTGGAGAGGTCGACCGTCACGGTCTCCTCGACGCCGCCATCGGCCGCGTAGCAGGTGGCAGTGCCGGTGTAGGCAAACAGGTTGAGGAAGCGGCGTGCCTGCTTGGCGTGCTCGCGCACTAGGTTGCGGGTGACGCGGTGATCCAAGAAGATGCCCACATCCAGGTAGTCGTCGAAGTTGACGGCAAAGGTAAGGCCGCCCTCTTCGATGAGCGGCAGACGACGGCGTGCGATATTGGCGCGCTCGCCCGAGCCGCCCTTGCCGGCGCCCTGCTTGCCGTACTGCGAGCCGCCGCGCGAACGCATGCGGGCCTTGGCGTGCACATGCTCGGCGGGGACATCCAGGATGCGCGGCGCGATGGCCAAAATGTCGAGCATGCGGGCCTGGGCCAGCGCGGGGTCGATGGTCTTGGGCGCGGCGTATTCGGCGATGACGAGCCAGCGGCCCGGCGTCTGCGGGCAGCCCTCGTACAGGTCGATGGCGGCGGAGTAGTCGGGCAGGTCGGCATCGTAGACGCGGTAGCAGCTCACGCCCTCGCGCTTTGCCCACTTGCGACGCAGGCGGGCGTTCTTGCGCAGGCGGTTGGCGAACTGCTCGGACTCCGGGATGAGCACGGGCAGCGGCTTGCCGTCGCCCAGGTCGAGCGTGGCGGCAGGTTCGGGCATGGAGGAAGCGGCGGCTTCGCCGTTGGCTTCGTTGGCATCCGCAACCTCGGCCTCGGCATCCGCACTGGTCGCAGCCTCAAACGCTGCGGCGGCGTGGTCGAGCGAGGGCCAAACCTCAACGGCGGCTTCCTCGTTATTGGGCATGACGGCGATCGAGCGCGCGGGCTCGGCATGGAGCGCGCGAGACAGCAGCCCATCGCGGGTGAGCGCGGCGACCGGTGCCGCGGCAAGCTCGGGTGCGCGGCGCAGCTCGCCCACGAGCGTCATGGCATCGTGCATGAGCGAAAGCGGGGTCTCGGTGGTATCCGCGACGATTGCGGCGCCGGCGACGGCGCCCGCATGGTCCAGCACGGTGGCGGGCTTGGCGGCGCAAAAATCGACAAAGCGCTTGTAGCCGGCGCACTTGACCATGCGCTCGGCGGTCTTTCGGGCGGCGGGGTCAACGTCTACGGCCACGATGCGCGCCTGGCGCTCGCGGGCTGCGGCCTCGCGTTCGCGCGCTTCGGCAACCAGCTGCTCCCACAGGGCGGCATCGTGCAGCTGCCAGCCTTCAAAGCCCCAGCGCTCGCGAGCAGCACCCGGGGCGCGGTCGGTCAGGATGCTCGCGGCCTCCAGCAGCAGACCGCCGCCGGCGCACGAAGCGTCGATCAGCGTGGGCAGGGCCTCGTTTTCGTAGTCATCGGCCGTCAGCTCGCGCTCACACAGTGCAGTCCAGCCGACCTGCGCCAGCACCAGGGCGGCGTAGTCGGGGCGCAGCACGTGCGTGCCCTCGCCGGCACGGGTTGCGGCGGGCGGCAGGCGCTTGAACAGCGGATCGCCCGAAAGGTCCAGGCTCATGCTCGCGCGGCGCTGGCGCAGCGAAAGCAGCAGGTGAACATCGGGATCGGCGGCGTCGACATCGGCGCGGCGGCCCGTGGTCTCGGCCAGACGGTCGCACAGGGCATCCTTGGCGCGCAGGGCCGAGAAGCGCGTGTTGCGCAGCTGCTCGGTCACGCCACGAGCGGTGATGGCGATGGTGGCGCCGGGGCGGATGATGTTCTCCCAGGCAATGTCGTAAACGCTGTCGTACAGTTCATCGGCATCCTGCGCCTCAAAGCGCCCGAGTACCACGAACACACGGCTCGCCAGGCGCGACCACAGACAGGCGCGGTAGCCTTCTTCGAGCTCGCCCTCAAATGTAGCGCGGCCTTTCAGGCGGCGGACATGCGAAAGTCCGAGGCGTTTAAGCTCATCGGCGAGTGCGGACTCAAAGCCCTCGGGGCAACTTGCGTAAAATTCCATGGGTGACCTCTCTGGTTGCGTCGCTCCATTATATGATGGATGCTTCGTTTGCCCTTATCCTCGAAAGGAACCCATATGATTGATGCGTGCCCCTTGATTCCCATTTTCATTGCAACAGCCTCAGGACTCGGGGCCTCGCACAGGCTCCCGCCGCCTTACAGAACTGAAAGCTGGGCGTAGGGCAAATCCATGGCACGTGACCTGCGATTGCTCGGCCATAGATGGCGTAATCGAGGCTAAGGGAGGGCATCATGCGCAAGGGAAACGAGAGCTGGTTCTGGCACGCGAACGACATGGTGGTGGCGGGCGACATGAACCCCGTGGTCCGTGTCCTGTGGGTCGCGCTCATCGTGGGCATCGGTATCGCGACGATGGCCACGCTCTGGATCGTCACGAGGTAGCGCGCCGCGAGCGAATGGCGAGGCGCACGGCGTATGCCACGCTGGCGGAACCCTAACCTCGCTGCTGGACAATCTGCTCGATGAGCTTCGCGACGGAGTCCTCGGTCGCGTCCCCGATCAGGTGATGAGCCGCGGCCTTTGCCTCCGGCATCGCGCCTGCGACTGCGTAGGAGTTTGGCACCTTTTCGAGGAGCGTCACGTCGTTTTCCGAGTCTCCGATAAAAGCGATCTCGTCCAGCGTGACCCCAAGGCTGCCGAGAAGCGCGTCGAGTCCGTTTACCTTGCTCCAGCCAGCTGGAACAACATCGAGGAAGAATGGGACGGGCGAGGGGAAATCAAGATCTGGGCAGGCTTCTTTGCATCGACTCCGAACGACTTCCGTCGGGGCGGAGCTGACGTTGACGAAGATACCGGCGGTGATGACGTCGCGGTTCGTGGGCACGTCTCCGAGCGCCATGTCTCTTCCGGAGTCCTTAACGACTTCCAGGGCGAATTCGTCGCCAGGCTCGACGGCGCAGAGGAACTGCTCGCAGCGCTTGCCTGTCTCATCGACATCGGCGACTAGCCAGAGTGACGTCCCCGCGTAGGGGCGTACGGCGCTATCGAGCTTGACGAGGGCCTCCGTCGAGAGCGTCTTTTTGAATACGAGTTCGCCGCTGGAGAAGACCTTCTTTCCGTTGGCCATGATGCCGGTCGAGAAACAGCGCGCGTCGCCGTCAAAGGCATCGGCCAGGTCGGCGTAGTCGCGGCCGCTTGCGGGGCCGAACGCGATGCCCGCATCAAGCGCCGAAAGAATCGCGCTGTGCGTGCGCTCCGATACGACCCTTGAGCCAAACGGCAGCAGGGTCCCGTCCATGTCTGCGAGGATGAGCTTTATCAAGGGGTCCTCCCGTTTCGGTCTGGGCGTCGATGCGCCGGTGTGCGTCGTCCTAGCTGTATTGCCTGTCTCCCAAGAGATTCTTCGAGATGATCCTGTTAAACTCTACCGGGTCATCCCAGCAAGAGGTCAGGAAGAGGAACAGCAGCTCGATGACGAAGTTGATCGAGCTGTGCGAGAAGGCGACCTCGGTTCCGGTGATGGCCTGATCTCGCGAGATGGCTCGGATGATATACGTGGCACGTTTCGCGAGCGGCGTATCTGGGTTGTCTGTGATCATGATGATGGGGGTGTTCGAATCCTCGGCAGAGTCGAATATGTTGACGAGGCGCTTCGAGTATCCGGACGTCGAAATGACGAGCAGGATGTCATTTTCCTTGAGGCTGGTTGCGGCGGAGACCATGGCATCGGTGGTACTGGGGCAAAACGCCCTGACTCCAACCTGTGAGAGCTTGAACGCCGCGTTTACGCCCATGCTAATCGAGTTGCCGACGCCCGCAATCAGGACGAGGTTGGCGTTGTGGAGCAGATTGACGACTGCCGAAAAGTCATCGGAGTCAATGAGCGAGGCGGTTTGGGAGAGCTCCTTGACCTTGTGAGACAGGACGTACTTAATGGAGCCTTCGACGTCGTCCAGAGTAACCTTGCCGCCCGTGGCCTTTTCCTCGCCGGAGGCCCTGCTGATGGATATGCCGAGCGCCAGACGCATGTCCGAATAGGTTCGGTAGTCAAGCGTCCTTGCGAACCTCGAAACAGACGCCGGTGACGTACCGGTTTCTGCGGCGAGTTCGCGGACGGTCATCGTTGCGACGTCCGACGGGTGGTCGAGCACATACGTTGCGATTGCCTTCTCCGAGGGGGATAGGCTGTTCATGACCGCGCAGATGTGGCTGAGCACATCCCCTGTCTTATCCATGGTTACTCCTTGGCCCTAGTTTGCTTTGTATCTTAGGTCAAGAGAGGTGAAAATAAAGCAAAATGTTTCATAAGCGGTGAAATAGCGTTTCACCGCTAATTTCCTACCGTTCACGGTAAATTGGTGCTTCTCCGGCGCAATCTCAGCTTGAGCTGCTATCTTATGAGCCGTGAAACAACGGCACGAAAACGATGAAACACAGAACATTGTTCCAACGCCTCGCAACTTCGTTTCACGCTAGATGACGAATCACTTCGAAGCCCAGACAGGCACCCGGCGAGCAAGAAGGGAGAAGCACGATGCGCAACGCCAGGACAAACGCAAACATGACTTCGCTGTTCTTCGCGAACGTCCTCTACTGGGTCTGCGCGGGCGTGTACTCGCCGTTCCTCTCCGCTCACTACACGAGCCTCGGCCTCAGCGCAGCCCAGACCGGCATCCTCCTCGCGGCGACCCCGGTGTGTGCGCTCGCCATCCAGCCGCTCTGGTCGACGATCGCCGACAAGCTCGGGCGCCGCCGCGCGGTCATCGTGATCCTCTGCCTTGCGGCGGCGGTACTCGCTCCGCTGTATTACCTGGCGTCGACGTTCGTCCCGGTCCTTCTCGTAACCTTTGCGTTCTCGGCGTTTTTCTCGGGGCTCCTGCCCCTGAGCGACTCCCTCGTCATCGAGCTCGCGGATCGCTCTGGCCTGGACTTTTCTCGCATTCGCATGGGTGGCACTATCGGCTAGGCCATCGTCGTCCTGATCGTCGGTCGGCTGCTCGACATGGCTCCTCAAATCCAGTTCGCGGTGGTCTCTGCCGCGCTGGTGGTCTTCGCGGCTCACATGTGGCGCCTCCCCGAGGCGGGAATTCGCGCCAATGCCGCGGACGATCCCAAGGTCTCCCACGGAAAGGGCCTCCTCTCGCTGTTTACCAGCAATGAGATCGCCTTCGTCTTGGTCTTCGCCTTCATCAGCTCAGCCGCGATTGGCTTCATCGGGGCGTTTTTGGGCCGCTACGCGGTCGAGCTTGGCGAGGGCCAGAACCTCGTGGGCGTCCTGAGCGCGGTTTCCGCTGCGAGTGAGATCCCCATCCTGCTTATCTCCTCCAAGCTGGTCAGGCGCTTCGGCGAGATGAACCTCCTGATCTTTTCCTGCTTCATGGCGGCGCTCAGGCTCGTGCTCGTGGGCACCGGCATCGTCCCGGTCATGATCTGCGGCCAGCTGCTGCAGAGCGTGAGTTACATGACCGTCTACTACTCCTGCGTTACCTACATTGCCAACCACACTTACGAGGATTGTCGCGCTCGAGGTCAGAGCGCCTTCGCGATGGTTCAGAGCGGTCTGTCCGTCGTGGTTGCGAACCTGTTTGGCGGTTGGGCGTGCGACGCGCTCGGCACGCACGCGGGTTTTCTTGCCTTCGCCCTCGCTTCAACGATTGCTGCGGTCGTTGCTTTTGTGGCGTACGTACTGTGGCGTCGAAGCGCAGCGCCACAGCCTGAGGGCCAGTCGGCCGCATAGGCTCCACCGCGTTTTGCAAGCGCCTGCCTGCTTCGCGCTTCTCTTCGTGTTCAACCAGCTGACGAGCTGAGAACTGTCCAATCCAATGGTTATCCAAGTGAAAGGAAGACAAAGATGTCTCTCATCAAGGTCAACGAGCTTCTTCAACATGCGACCGAGCACCACTATGGCGTGCCCGCGATCAACGTCATCAACACGGAGACCATCCGTTATGCGATCCAGGCCGCCGAGGATGAGCACATGCCTATCATCATCCAGTACTGGCCCGGCTTCGAGGACCACTGTGCCCTCGACATCATCGCCTTCGCCGCCCGCTATTACGCCGAGCGCGCGAGCGTGCCCGTCGCCGTCCACCAGGATCACTCCGCTGGTTACGAGATCGCCGTCAAGGGCGTCAAGGCCGGTTTCCCCTCCGTCATGGTCGACGGCTCCTCGCTTCCCTATGAGGAGAACTTCCAGCTCACGAAGGACGTCGTCCAGGTCGCAAAGATCTTCGACGTTGACATCGAGGCCGAGCTCGGCCACGTCGGCAACGGCTCCGACGCCAACGACTTCGTGAACAGCGACCACTATACCGACCCGAACCTCGCCGAGGAGTTCGTCGAGGGCACCGGCTGTGGTTCGCTCGCCATCGCCGTCGGCAACGCCCACGGCCCCTACGTCAAGGTCCCGAACCTCGACATGGAGCGCATCAAGGCCTGCAGGGAGGCCGTCAGCGTCCCCCTCGTCATGCACGGATGCTCCGACATCCCCGACGAGCAGCTCCAGGAGGCCGTGAACCTCGGCATGAGTAAGTTCAACATCGCCACGGAGTACTTCCGTTCCATGTACCGCGCCTTCGAGAAGGACATCAACTCCGGTAAGAACGACGGCAACGGCATAGGCCTCCTGATGGACGCCGCCCCCGACATGCGCGCGTTCGTCGTCAGCAAGATCCAGCTTCTGAACCCCAACCACTATTCGCTCTAGGAGAGACTCGATGAAGAAAGTTCTTGTCGCGTCGCACGGCCACCTCGCAAGTGGAATCAGGAGCTCGATCGGAATCCTGACCGGCATGGCGGACATGGTGGAGGCAGTTGACTGCTACGTGGACGACTCCGATTTCACCCCTCGCATCCAGGCCTTTATTGACTCGGTGGGCCCTGAGGACGAGGCCATCATCTTCACCGACATCTACGGTGGTTCCGTCTTCCAGAAGGTCGTCCTTATGGAGCCGGAGAAGCGCGGGATCGTCCACGTCACCGGTATGAACCTCGGCCTCGTGATCGAGACGCTCCTCGGCGCCGAGCCGGTCACGGCAGATTCGATCAAGCAGAGCGTCGAGCTGGCGAGGGCGACGATGCAGGTCGTCGAGCCTCCGAGCAAGGCCGCGGACAACGAGGAGTCCGAGGGAGACTTCTTTGATTAGAGAGTACTAACAAGTAGAGAGAGGAAGCAATGATTGTTCAGGTTCGAGTCGATGACCGTCTGATTCACGGACAGGTCGCCCTGGTGTGGACCAAGGAGCTCAACACCACCAGGATCATCGTCGCCAACAAGCACGCCGTGGAGAGCGACGCCCTTCGCATGACGCTTTCCATGGGTACGCCGGCGGGCCAGAAACTCCTCGTCAAGGACGTTCCGGATGCCTGCCGCATCGCGAACGATCCGCGCGCGGACTCCATGCGCATCTTCGCGCTCACCAACTGCGTGCGTGACGTGCTTGAGCTCGTTAAGGGCGCGCCGGGCAAGATTGAGGGCGTGAACGTTGCCAACGTCGGCCGCTTCGACAAGTCCGATCCGGATAGCAAGGTCGCCCTCAACTCCACGATCATGCTCAACCCGGATGAGCTCGAGGCCGCGAAGGAGCTTTGCGAGCAGGGTATTCCGGTTTTCCATCAGCTTATCCCGTCCAATTCCAAGACTTCTCTCAAGAGTCTGATCGAGGCGGCGGGGAAATAAGGGGATTTGGCCAGGCGGCCAAATGAAATGAAAGAAAGGAAGTCAAATGATTGGGTTGGCATTAATGGCCTGGTTGACCGTGCTGATTTGCTACGGTGGTAACTGGCTTCTCGGTCAGTGCATGATCGAGCGTCCTCTTGTTGTTGGCCTTGTTGCAGGCCTCCTGATGGGCGACGTCAAGACCGGTGTTATCATCGGTGCCTCTCTTGAGGCGATCTTCATGGGCGCGGTGAACATCGGTGGCGCTATCTCCGCCGAGCCCGTTACCGCGACCGCCCTCGCCGTCGCCTTCACCGTTGGCGCCGGCATCGATCAGGGCGCCGCCATCACGCTGGCTGTTCCCGTGGGCGTCGTCACCGCGTTCCTCTCGATCTTCATGAACAACGTGTTCCTTGCGTTCTTCGCTGGCACCCTCGACAAGATGGCCGCCGAGGGTAACGAGAAGGGCCTTGCTTTCCAGCACTACGTTCTGTGGTTTGTTAAGTACGCCGCCTTTGCACTCATCGCCTTCCTCGGCGTTTACCTTGGCGCCGAGCCCGTTGCCGCCATTGTCAACCAGATTCCGGCCAATGTCATGAACGGCCTCAACGCCGTGGGTGCCCTCCTGCCCGCCGTTGGTATGGCGCTCCTGCTCCAGATGCTCTGGAGCACCGAGCTCAGCATCTACTTCTTCTTGGGCTTTACGCTCTACCAGTACCTCGGCCTCCCGATGATCGCCATCGCGGTTCTTGGCGTCATCATCGCGATCGCCTCCGGCCTCCGCGACAAGGAGATCTTCGACCTCACCAAGAAGGGCGTGGCCACCCAGGCCGTTTCCGGCGACTCTGCAACCAGCGACGAGGAGGATTTCTTCGCATGAGCAACCTGATCAAGAATGTGAGCCCTGAAGACAAGAAGATGCTCAACCGCATTTTCCTGCGCTCCTTCACCGTGTTCGCTTCCGGCGCCGGCGGTTCCGTCAAGGCTGGTGCCGATGGTTGGCTGTACTCCATCCAGCCCGCTCTTAACCGCTACTACGCCGATGACCCCGAGGCTCGCGCCGACGCCATGAAGCGTCACACGACCTGGTACAACATCACCCAGAACGTCGGCACGTTCGCCATGGGCCTCGTCGCCTCCATGGAGAGGGAGAACTCCGAGCACGATGACTTCGATACCGAGTCCATCGACGGTATCAAGGTCTCCCTCATGGGCCCGATGTCCGGTATCGGCGACGCAATCTTCTGGGGCGTCCTGCGTGTCATCGCCGCCGGCATTGGCATCAACCTCGCCATGAGCGGCTCGCCCCTCGGCGCCATCATGTTCCTGCTGATCTACAACATCCCGTCGATCCTCTGCCGTTACTTCTTGACCTACCTCGGCTTCAACATGGGCACCAACTTCATCTCCGAGATGTACGAGGGCGGCCTCATGAAGCTCATCACCAAGGCCACCTCCACGATCGGCCTCGTGATGATCGGCGCCATGACCGCGGCGAACGTCAAGTTCAACACGATCCTGTCCATCCCGGTTCAGGATTCTGACCCGGTCATGATCCAGACCTACCTCGATTCCATCTTCAAGGGCCTCGTGCCCCTGGTCCTCACGCTCGTCGTCCTGTGGCTCCTGCGCAAGAAGAACGTCAACGTCAACATCATCCTGGTTGGCGTCATGGTTCTCGCGCTCGTCCTCGGCCTCGTGGGCATCGTGTAAGGCGGCTTCAGGGATATCCGAAGCTTGTTCAAGGTAATTCCCGGCGGCACGCGTTCGAGCGCTTTCGACGTGTGCCGTCCTATTAGAAGGGGAAACAATATGCGCTACACGCACCTCAAGAACTCTGACGTCGACGTCTCCCAGCTTGCGGTGGGCACCTGGGCGATCGGCGGCGACTCCTTTGGTGAGAACGATGACGACGCCAGCATGTCCGCCATCCGCACCATGCTCGATCACGGCGTCAACCTCATCGACACCGCGCCGTGCTATGGCAACGGCACGTCCGAGAAGGTCGTCGGCAACGCGCTCAGGGGCGTCGACAGAGAGAGCTACCTGCTCTCGACCAAGGTTGGCCTAATCACCAGCGCCGCCGGCTATGACCGCGACTCTTCGTTCAAGAACATCATGAGGGAGGTCGAGAGCTCGCTGCGCAACCTCCGCACCGACTACATTGACTTCTACTTCGTGCACTGGCCCGACGCCAAGACCCCGTTCTCCGAGACGATGTGCGCCCTCCAGCTCCTCAAGGAGCAAGGCAAGATTCGCCACATCGGCGTCTCCAACTTCACGACCGAGATGATCGAGGAGTGCGAGAAGGTCGCTCAGATCGACGTCCAGCAGCCGCCCTACTCTATGGTTGACCGCTCCTCCGAGGACCTCATCAAGTGGGGCTACGAGCGTGGCATCGACTCCTTCACCTATGGCTCCCTTGGTGCGGGCATCCTGTCGGGCAAGTTCCGCGAGCTGCCGAAGTTCGAGGAGGGTGATGTTCGCGGCGGCTTCTACGACTACTTCCAGGAGCCCAAGTTCTCGCGCGTCCAGGAGCTGCTCAAGGTCATGGACGAGATCGCCGGGGCTCATGACAAGCCCGTGGCACAGGTCGCCGTGAACTGGAGCACCCAGAAGGAGTACGTGGGCACCGCGCTCGTTGGCGTGCGCACGGACGCCCATGCGATTCAGAACTGCGAGACGTTCGAGTGGGAGCTTTCCGCCGATGAGATGGCCAAGCTTGACGCCAAGCTTGACGAGCTGAAGATCGGCTAGCCATGGGCACCGAGGAGAGGAAGTACCCCACTTCCGAGCTTGAAGTGCTTGAGCGTGGAGCTAGGGAGGTTGTCGAGCCTAACGGCCTGAGGCTGATGCTGAAGCCCGTGCCGGGTGACGACCGCGAGCACGTGCTCGATCCGCGCGTCTATGCTCGTGCGCACGCGAAGCTCGCTGCGGCTCCTGCGGCGGGGTCGGCGCCGGCCGGACCGGTGGACGTGATCGCGTGGCGCTCCGCGCCCAACAAGGAGACCCACGTCGTGAGGGGCGCGAACGTTGCCAAGAAGACCGTCGTCATGAACTTCGGCGACAAGGGCATTCCGCTGCACATCTTCACGCCGGAGGGGCACGAGGATGGGTCTGCCGCGCTCGTGTTCATCCATGGCGGCGGGTTCATGGTGGGCAACATCGGCCAGTACGAGAACTGCCTGCGCGACATCGTGGAGCGCACGGGTTGCGTCGCGATCTATCCGGAGTACCGCCTGTCTCCCGAGACGATGTTCCCGGGTGGCGTTGAGGACTGCGTGAAGACGCTCGACTGGCTTGTCGATCACGCTGACGAGCTGGGCGTTGATGCGACTCGCATTGCCGTGGCTGGTGACTCTGCGGGTGGCAGCCTGTCGAATGCCGTCGTGCTCGAGGGCTCTCACGCGGATAGGATCAAGGCGGTTGTCGAGCTTTATCCGCTCGTTGATGGCGGTCCCGTTCCGGATGAGTGGTCCTATGACCTGTACGAGGTCGTGGATGAGCAGAGGCCCGAGGCGCTGAGCAGGGTTGATCGCATTCGCCTCGCCAACAACGACCTTCCGCCCATGTACGTCAACGGCGATGCGGACAAGATGCTCGACCCGCTGATTTCCGCGCTGTTCGCGGAGGACGTGAGCGCGTTCCCCCGCACGGTCATCATCTCTTCCGAGTATGACTATCTGCGCTATCAGGACGAGCTGTTCGCGAAGAGGCTGCAGGATGCGGGCGTTGACGTCACTGCGATTCGTTATCGCGGCTGCGACCACGGCTTCTTCGAGATGTACGGCGTGATGCCTCAGGCTGAGGATGTCTGTCGCGTCATCTCCGAGGAGCTTGCGAAGATCTAGGGGCTCGTCGCGGCGACCTCCTGGACGAGTGACGGTCCGGCGGGATGCTAGGTGCGTCCCGCCGGACCTTTGCGTTGGCGGGCGCGTGCCGCTTGCCGGCGGGCGCGTGTGGGGTTTGCCTCGGCGGTGCCGGATTGACTGGGAGACGCGTTTACCGCCGATCTTCCAAGCGAGCCCAGCAAGCAAACCGCGAGCTGAGCCCCAAGGGCATTGACAAGGGCGTGGGCGTGGCGCGAGCACTGGAGTATCTGGGATGCAGCCGTAACGCGCGCACCTTTGGCTTCGGCGATTCGGGCAACGACCTGGGCATACTCGCCGCTGTCGAGATGGCTGTCGCCATGGGCAACGCCATGCCCGAGGTCAAGGCGGTCGCCGACTATGTGACCGACGACGTCGAGCACGACGGCACCGTCACGGCGATGCGCTACTTTGGGTTGATCTAGCGGGAACCGCCCAATTACCGTTCACCCGCGGCGGGCGGCTCAAATGGGCCCGCCCTGCAAAATCGTTTTGCTGCTGGAAGGTGTGCTCAAAAACGCTAAAGCGTTTATACCGTTCGCCGAGAAGACAAAAAACCGCAGCTCACGCCTTGATAAACGTAGGTAAAGTGTTTAGCAGTCCAACGCCCATATGCAGACGAAAGGAATCAGGCAGATGGCAATCAAGGTGTTCGCTGACGGTGCAAACCTCGAGGGCATGCTCGACATGTACGAGAACGGCAACGTTCAGGGTTTCACGACCAACCCGTCCCTTATGAAGAAGGGCGGCGTGACGGATTACCGCGCGTTTGCCAAGGAGGTCCTGGCCCACATCACCGATGTGTCCGTCTCGTTTGAGGTCTTTGCTGACGACGTCGAGACCATGGAGGTCGAGGCGCGCGAGATCGCTACCTGGGCCGAGAACGTCTACGTCAAGATTCCGTGCGTGACCACCAAGGGTGAGTCCACCGCCGAGCTGGTGCGCAAGCTTTCGGCCGACGGCATCAAGGTCAACGTCACCACCATCTTTACGCCTGCGCAGGTCGACGAGATGGTCGAGGCCGTTGACGCCGAGACGCCGTCCATCATCTCGCTCTTTGCCGGACGCATCGCCGATACCGGCGTCGACCCCATTCCGTTTATGACGGAATCGGTCACGAAGGCCGCCGCCAAGCCCAACTGCGAGGTCCTGTGGGCGTCCACGCGTGAGCTTATCAATATCTACCAGGCGGAAGGATGCGGTTGCCAGATCATTACGGTGCCCAACAGCATCCTGGCCAAGCGCAAGAACATCGGTCGCGACCCGTACGAGGTCTCGCTCGACACCGTGCGCGGCTTTGCCAAGGATATCGCCGCTTTGGGCTTCCATATTCTGCCGTAACGCGAACACTGACTACGCCGCGGGCTGCTCGCCCCGGCCTTTCCTTTCCCTATCGCTCACGCGCTTCGCGAGGGTCGCGCTAGGCAAAGGAAAGGCCGGGGCTGCCGACACGAGCTTGCCAGTAGGTTGGTGATAGGCTTCCATATCCTGCCGTGGACAAAGGTACCCCCGCCTGCGCCGTGCAAAATTGAGAGTATTCAGCAAGGTAAAGGCTTTTACCAGCTGGTTGAAGCACGGAACAACCCCCGTTTTGGCTCTGATGACGCTAAAACGGGGGCTGTTTTTGACGTTATTGTCTCTGAGGGGCGTTCGGAGCGGCGGAAATTGCAGAATACTCGCGATTTTGCACGTTGCTACAGGGGGTACCTTCCTTTGTCGGTTTACTTCCCCTGCACCATGGTGAGGGAGATCTTTTTGCGGTCTCGGTCGACCTTTTCGACCCACACCTTCACCGTGTCGCCGACGCGCACGACGTCGCTCGGGTGCTTGACGAAGCGGTTGGCCAGCTTGGAGATGTGCACGAGGCCGTCCTGGTGCACGCCCACGTCGACAAAGGCGCCAAAGTCGACGACGTTGCGCACCGTGCCCTTGAGCTCCATACCGGGCTCCAGGTCGTCGATGGAAAGCGCCGAGCGGCTAAAGACCACCTCGGGCGCGTCGTCGCGTGGGTCGCGGCCTGGCTTCTTGAGCTCGTTGACGATGTCGATGAGCGTCAGGGTGCCGCAGTCCAGGTCGCTTGCCAGCGCCGAGATGCTGCCCAGGCGGCGCTCGATATCGGGCACGCCGCCGCGGCTGAGCTCGCTGGCCGCCACGCCGGCGCGCTCCAGGACGGACGTCGCCACCTCGTAGCTCTCGGGGTGGACGCTTGTCGCGTCGAGCGGGTTCTTGCCGCCGCTGATGCGCAGAAAGCCCGCGGCGTTGAGGTATGCCTTGGGTCCCAGCTTGGGGACCTTCTTGAGTTGGCGGCGATCGGTAAAGGCGCCGTTTTCCTCGCGGTAGGCCACGATGTTCTTGGCCACGCTCGGCGTGATGCCCGACACGTAGCCCAGTAGGCTCGCGCTCGCGGTGTTGACGTCGACGCCCACGCGGTTGACGACGTCCTCTACCACGTGGCCCAGCGTGCGCGAAAGCTCGGCCTGGTCAAGGTCGTGCTGGTACTGGCCCACGCCGATGGACTGGGGCGGGATCTTGACGAGCTCGGCCAGCGGGTCCTGCAGTCGGCGGCCCAGGCTCATGGCACCGCGCACGGTGACGTCCAGGTCGGGATACTCCTGGCTCGCGAGCTCGGAGGCAGAGTACACCGACGCGCCGGCTTCGTTCACGATGGTGTAGCGCAGCCCAGGCGCCTGCTCGGCGATGAGCTCCGAGACGACTTCCTCGGTCTCGCGGCTGGCGGTGCCGTTGCCGATGACGATGGTGTTGACGCCGTCCTTCTTGACGAGGCGGGCGAGCTCGCGCTTAGTGCCGGCGACGTCGTGGCGCGGCTTGGTGGGGTAGACTACGCTGTGGTCGAGCAGCTTGCCGGTCTCGTCCATGACGGCGACCTTGCAGCCGGTGCGGTAGCCCGGATCGAGCGCGAGCACACGGGCGCCGCGGACGGGGCGTGCCGAGAGCAGGCCCTCAAGATTCTTGGCAAAGACGTTGATGGCCTCGGTCTGGGCACGAACGGTGAGTTTGGCGCGGGCCTCGCGCTCCAGCGAGGGGGCCATGAGGCGCTTGTAACCGTCAGCGATGGCGGCATCGAAGATGGGAGCAAACACGCCCTGGCGTCGGGGCCAACGGCTGCCGAGGCGTGCCGTGGCGGCAGCGCCGTCGACGTTCACGCGCACGCGGAGCTTGCCCTCGCGCTCACCGCGGTCGATAGCCAGCACGCGGTGGTTGGGAATATGGCGCAGCGGCTCGTCAAAGTTGTAGTACGGCTCATAGGGGGTCTTCTCGGCAGGGTCGGTGGCCTCGACGACGATGTCGGCGGTGTTTTGCGTAAAGGCGCGCAGGTCGGCGACGTTCTCGGGGTCCTCGGCCACCGTCTCGGCCACGATGTCGGCGGCGCCGGCGAGCGCTTTCTCGGGCGTGTCGAAGCCGGCCTCCTCGTTGACGTATGCCGCGGCGGTGTCGAGCGCGCTGCCCTTGGCCGAGGCCTGCATGATGATCATGTTGGCGAGTGGCTCCAGGCCGGCCTCGCGGGCCTTCTGCGCGCGAGTCATGCGCTTTTTGCGGAAGGGCTTGTAGAGGTCCTCGACACGCTGGAGCTGCGTGGCCTCGCGAATCTGCTGCTCGAGTTCGGGCGTGAGTTTGCCCTGCGCGTCGATGAGTAGGATGACGTCCTCTTTACGCTGCTCAAGATTGCGCAGGTAGGACAGGCGCTCGTCGAGTGCGCGCAGGGCGACGTCGTCCATGCCGCCCGTGGCTTCTTTGCGGTAGCGCGAGATAAAGGGGATGGTGTTGCCCTCGTCGATGAGCTTGACGGCTGCCTCGATGTTGACGGCCTTAAGGTTGAGCTCGCGGGCGAGCTGGGCGATAAGATCCATGGGACTCCTTGCGTTTAAGGTGCGTTTGCAGCACAGAGCTACCAAGGATACCAAAAAGCCCCGCGGGCAGGAGGCTGCTCGCGGGGCGAAGAAGAGGGGCTTATTTGTGGCGGGTCGAGGGGTTCGGCGTGGGGTTTGCCGCGATCCGCCCTAAATCTTTACAGCTCGACGAGCTGGCCGGTCTCGGCGGCCTCCTTGATAGCGTTAAGCAGCGTGAGCGTCTTGACGTTATCGGCGGGGGTCACGACGGGCTCGACCTCGCGGCGGACGACCTTCACAAAGTGCTTGAGCTGCATCTTGTGCGGCAGTGCCGGGTCGACGGCCGGAATCTCCATCTGCAGCGGCTTGTGCCAGTTGGAGGCGCCGTCGTAGGAGAACTGGTGCAGGCGGGGCAGCGACAGGGCGCCCTTAGTGCCGCCGATAAAGTAGGCGTCGGCGTCGAAGGGGCGGTACTGCGGGTCCTCGCGAGCGGTTGCCTCCCAGTTCCAGGGGCTGGCGGTGGCGTCGGAGATGGTCATGCTTGCGAGCGCGCCATCGGCAAAACGGACGTTGACCACGGCGGAGTCCTCGGTCTCAAAACCGCGGGCGGCGCTGGACTGCATACCCTGGACGGCAACGGGCTCGCCCAGCAGGTAGCGGAGCAGGTCGACGTCGTGCACCAGGTTGACCAGAATCGGGCCGGCACCCTTCTTGCGGCGCCATTCGACATCGAAGTACTCGTCATTCTTATAGATCATGTAGTGGAAGCTCGACACGGTGAGCTTGCCCAGCTCGCCGGACTCGATGATCTCCTTGGCCTTGTTGACGAAGGGGTTGTGGCGACGGTGCTGACCCACGAGCACGGGCACGCCGGCGGTCTCGGCCTCGGCAGCGAAGGCCTGGGCATCCTCCAGGTCGTTGGAGATCGGCTTTTCGACCAGCGGCACGATGTTGCGCTTTACAGCCTCGCGGGCAACGCCCAGGTGCAGGTCGTTGGGGGTGGCGATAATGACGGCCTCGGGCTTGACCTCGTCCATCATCTGAGCGGGATCGGTGTAAAACGGCACGCCGGCGGCCTCGGCCGTGGCGCGGGCGCCCTCAAAGGCGTCGGCGATGGCGACGAGCTCGGCCTCGGGCTCCTCGGTGACAAAGCGGATGTGGTTGCGGCCCATGGCGCCGGCGCCGATAACGGCAATGCGGACGGGGTTGAGCTCAGACATTTCGACTCCTTAATACTGGTGACCGGTGGAATGCGACAAAGGGGCCGTCCCTTTGTCGCATCGGTAAAACTAGGCGGACTTCTTCTTGCTGTCGGAGACCATCATGTAGACGGTGAGCACGACGGCGATGGCGGCGATCACAATGGCGCCGTAGAAGGACTGCTGGTAGGCGGCGCTGCCGGCCTCGGCGTGATACAGCACGGCGGTGATGGGCTGGCTGATCCAGGTGGAAGCGGCATAACCCAAAAACATGATGCCGTAGTTGACGCCGATGTTACTGGTGCCAAAGGCGCCACCGGTGAGCGGCGGGTAGATGACGAGCAGAGCGCCAAAGCTAAAGCCGAGCAGAGCGAGCGCCGCAAAGAACATGGCCTGCGTAAAGCTCATCGACATGATGACGAGTGCGACGATGGTGACGACAAGGCTGATGAGCAGCGACTTATAGGCGCCGAGCTTGTCGATGATCTGGCCAAAGGACAGACGGCCGACCAGGTTGGCGCAGGTGTTGACGGAGACCACCACACCGCCGAGGGCGACGGCCGCGGCGCTCGTGGGGTCGGCGAAGAGCTGAACGGCGGCGATGGAGGCAACCTTGCCCACGAGCAGGGTGCCCGCGGTGGCGGCAAAGGCGAAGGTGACGATGAGGACCCAGAAGCGCGGGGTCTTGACCATCTCGCCCGGGGTGAGGTCGCCGAAGGTGCCAGCGTGCGCGCCGCCCTTGGGGGCCTCGAAGCCCTCGGGCAGCCAACCGGCCTCGGGGGCCTTCAGGAACAGGGCGGAGGCGGCGATCGTCACAAAGAAGATGACGCCGAGCGCCTTAAGGGCGCCAAAGATGCCCAGGCTCGGGATGAGCAGCGAGGCGAGCACCGGGGACAGCACGGCGGGACCGGCGGTCGAAGCGGCCAGGGTGATGCCGGAGGCGAGACCCTTCTTGTCGATGAACCACTTTTGGCCGGTGGTGAGCGCGGGGTTGTAGCCCAGGCCGTTGCCGATGGCGGCGACGAGCGAGAACCACAGGTAGAACTGCCACGGCTCGGTGACGGTGCCGGACATGAACCAGCCCAGGCCGTAGCACGCGGCGGCGGCGATCACGACGTTGCGGGGGCCGATTTTATCGGAGATGCGGCCGGCGAAGATGCCCGTCACGGCCATGATGGTCTGGAAGACGGGGAAGGCCCAGGTAAGAGCGCTGGACCACTCGGGGTAGACGGCGAGCAGGTTCTTGCTCACGACGGAATACAGCGCGATGGAGCTGATGAAGAACATGGTGACGCACGCGGCGGAAAGCACGACGGCGCGACCCTTGTTGGAGTTGGTGGAAGCCATTGGACTCTTTCTAATCGATACGGGGGAGGAACAGGCGTGTCCGCGGGGCCTCCCTGTCAGGTTGGTTTACTGGTCAGTCGGCTTTGCGACGCCGGACTCATCGGACCAGAGCTCGACACCCTTGTTCTTAAGGTAGTTGTCGGCATAGGCGCGACGGCCGCCGGGCTTGGCGGTGAGGTCGCCCATCATGTTGGAGAAGCCGCCGTCGACCTTGATGGCGTCGCCGGTGGTAAAGTCCGAGCGCTTGGACGCCAGGAACATGACGGCGTTGGCGATATCGCTGACCTCGCCGATGCGGCGCGTGGCGATCAGGCGGCTGCGGCTCTTCTCGACCTCGGGGTCGGCGTAGAAGTTGGCCGACATCGGGGTCTTAACGAAGCAAGGCTCGACGCAGTTGGAGCGGACGCCGTAGGGGCCCCATTCGGCAGCCAGCATCTTGGACATCATGTTGACGCCCGCCTTGGTGGAGCTGTACACGCCCGAGAACGTCTCGGGGGAGTGGCTGGCAACGGTCGAGATGTGCACCAGGCGACCCTGGCCGGCCTTGATCATCTCGCGACCAAAGCGCTGCGAGGTGATGAAGTAACCGGTGAGGTTGACGTTGAGCACCTGCTCCCAGTCGCTCAGCGGCAGGTCCTCCATGGCGGCGAAGCGCAGGATGCCGGCGGTGTTGACAAGGACGTCGACGCGGCCGAAGTCGGCGATGGTGGCATCGACGGCGGCCTGAACCTCGGCCTCGTCGGTGGCGTTCATCTTGTAGCCCTCGGCGTGGATGCCAAACTCGGCGGCGAGGTCGGCGGCTGCGGCCTTGACCTTCTCCTCGTCCAGGTCGAGCAGGACGACGTTGGCGCCGTTGCGGGCGAACTCGCGGCAAATCTCGACGCCCATACCGCCGAGCGCGCCGGTCACGGCGCAGACATCGCCCTCGAGCTTAAGCCAATTGCTCATAGGAACTTCCCTTCTTGTGCCTCCCGGTGGGCCGCTCCCATTAACCGACCCACGTGGTTTTCGCTGGTTATCGTATGCTTTGCATTTGCGCAGGTGAATTGCATATTTGTTAGAATGGCGTTAACCGTAGGTTTATACTGTGCGATGCAGTTTTTCTCAATCGAGCGCGTGACCTGCCAAAACGACCCCCTGTGGCGCCATGCGTTCACAGGCGCGAAAACGGGAGATTGACGTGTACGATCGACGACTCGAGGCCATATCGGCCGCCGCGGAGCTGGGAAGCTTCTCACGTGCGGCGGCAAAATTGCGCGTGTCGACCCCGGCGCTCGTCAAACAGGTGTCGGGTTTCGAGGCCGAGTTTGGCATCACGTTGTTCGAGCGCTCGCATTCGGGTGTTAAGGTGACGCCGGCGGGCGCTCTGCTGGTGGACGACGCGCGCTCGATCATGCGGCAGTCCGAGGACGCGCTGCGCCGCGCCCGACGCGCGGCGGGCGATGGCGGTGCCGTGCGCCTGGGCGTGTCGATGATGTGCCCGGGGCGCCAGACGCTGTCGATGTGGTCGGGCATCCACGATCTGGAGCCATCGCTGCGCTTCGAGATCGTGCCGGTAAGCGACCTCTATGACGAGCGCGAATCCGTCATGCGCAGCCTTGGTCGCGAGGTGGATGTAGTGCAGTCGAGTTTTTCGACCCCACGCTGGGGTGATGCCTGCCAAAAGCTCCGCATCGTTAACGTGCCGTTTTATATCGACCTGCCGCGTACGAGCCCGCTGGCGCGTAAGACGCGCATCACGGTCGCCGACTTGGAGGGCATGCGCCTGCGCGTGCTCCGCCACGGCAACGACGCAATGGACAGTCTGCGCATCGACCTTCTGGCCGACGGCGGCGTTGACGTGATCGACGTGGACAGCTTTGACTTTGCGCTCTTTAACGAGGCGGAGGAAAAGGGCGACGCGGTGCTCACCTGCGGGGCGTGGTCGGGGGTGCACCCGGCCTTTGTGGGCGTGCCGTTCCTGTGCGGCCGTGAGGTGCCGGTCTTTTTGCACTATCCGCTCGAGCCCACCCTCCAAGTCCAAAAATTCGTCAACGCCATGGCCCAGCTTCTCACCTAGCTCACCTGGGACGGGGCTCTTTTGGCTACTTTTGCCGTCCTACCTGCGCAATGCGAAAAATGAGGTGCGAAAAATGACTCCAAATCGGTCACGTATAATTTTGCTTTTGCCCTGAGCTGGTTGTAGAATGACAAGGCCTAAACGAACTACTTGTGCAGCTTGCTCGAATGCTCGGGCTGCGGCTGGGGGGGTGCGCCCGTGCAGGGTCCTTTCGGTCATATTGCGTCGATGCGCCGCAGCTTTGTGATGTTGCTAGCGGTCTTATGTGCGTTCGTTATGGTCGGGGGGGGGGTTGCCCTCGCGTGCGTACGGTGACGATGGCAACCTTATAGCGAACCCAACCTTTACCAACCAAGCTTCTGGTTGGTCGACGACCTCTCCGAGAAAGAGAATCGGCGAGGCGTCGCACCTCGACCTCCCCACGAAGCTCCTCAACGGTCAAAGAAACCTCAAACAAGCTAACGGTAATCACTTTGCGCTTGCGTGGAATCTTAAGCCACAGGATACCGATGCTTATTTTGAACCCGGATCAACCTACACCACCTTTTCCACCCAGAGCGGCTCCACGTACGAGTGGGGCCTCAACCATCGCGCCGCAACCGAACATGACGTGCTGATGCTCACGATGGGTCCTCAACAGGCGAATCTGTCGGTTAACAACGCAGGCCAAGACCAGCTCATGCAGCTGCGGACTTGGCTTAAGGCGCAGGGCAAGATGCCCCAGGGAAATACCGTTGAGCAGTACACCGTTTACAGCGATTCCTTTGCTGCAAATGGCGGCTTTGCTGGTAGCAGCGCCGACGGATCCCACTTCTCGTTTGAGCAGGGCGACGGTCGCATTGCGCTTTCTGTGTGGCTCGTAAGCTCTAACGGACAGGGTTGGTTCTCATTTGGCACCAACAGTACACACTATTATCGAGCGCTTCCCGAGCAAGACGATGAGTTTGCCTATCGGGCAGTCTATACCGCAGCGTCCGAAAATACGATGCTTGCACTAACTTGCTACGATTCAAATCTTACGGGGGCAAACGAACAATACCGGGAGTGGTTTGGCAATCTGGTCAATGACGTTCACGTGGAAAAGCAGGGCACGCGTGACATTTATACTGACTTTGGCAAGGTATATCAAGAAAATTCGTCCGAGACCATGACAACGTTAAATAACTATGCGTTCTCGACCTCGAATCTTAAGAACGAAAATCCGAACATTGCTAACGGCAGTTTTGAAGACGATATACATCTAGGGAACAAGAGCACCAGCAAGTTTACGCTGTGCTCGCCCCATTGGCGCACGACCGAGACGGACCATCGTATCGAGATCGTTGCCCAGAACGACTACTATATCGACCCAGTTGGACATTCTGTTCCATTTGCACCCTCGGATGGCGAGTACGCCGCCGAGCTCAACGCACACGAGGCGAGTTCGCTCTACCAATATGTGACGACCGAGCCGGGAAAACAGTATGAGTGGGGGCTCGACCACCGCGGCCGCTCGGGTCGAGACGCCATGGCCCTTATCATCGGTCCGCGACAAGAAAACGAGCCGTACAAGGACAATCAAAAAGCACTCGATCAGTACCAGCAAATTGTTCAATGGATTCAAATGAGCGTCGACAACTATGTCGGCTTGGATGTGGTCAATTTTTCCCAATCGGGCTGCAGCAAAAAGATCATCCTGTATTCAACCAAGTTTGACAAAGTGGGCGGATTTGCCAATGCGTCCAGCGGAAGCGCGTTCTCATGGACGGCCGATGCGGAGCATACCGAAAAATGGTGCGTATGGATCATGGCGTCCGAAAACGACGCGTGGGCTTCCTACGGTTCCAACGCGCTCGAGCAGAGCAAAAAGGTTGACTACGACTATACCTACACCATTCCGGATGGCCAAAACCAGAGCGTCTTTGCTTTTGTGGCCTACAACACGGCCAACGGGAGCAATTCGACCGGCAACTTCCTCGACAATATCTCGTTTAGGGAGTTCTATCGCATCGAGACATACACGACGCCCAACGGAAGCGGAACGTATTTTTATAACGCCAATACCAAGACGGCGGACTTTACCTATGCCAAAAACTACGTAGGTAAACAGGAGAAGAACTCCTACTTTATGGTCGATGCCAAACGCGATGACGGGGCAGTCTTTATCGGTGCTTTTGTCAACGGCGAGTTCTATTCCGCAGACGACGACGCACATTGGACCAGATTGGAAGATGGTACCTATCGCTTTGAGGCCGACAAGGTCACAAAGCACTACAAAGTGCACCTCGTGTTTTCCAAGGCAGGCGTTCAATACGATGTGAACGGCGGCAAAGCGTATCACTACGATCCGCACAATGAGTCCACGGGCGATTTCGTACAGCTTTCTGGCGCTGGAGCGAGCTATACCTCCCATGCTGCCGTTGGACAAAACGACGACTGGAAGTTTATGGGCTGGGAGTACGCGGGCTCGGGAAAAGCCGTTCGCTTCGATGCCAAACACACGGTGACCCATACAGCTCCCGAGGGCACCACGGATTCCGGCACTCTTACCATTAAGGGCAAGAAGGTCAATCCGGATACCGGTGCTGTGGGCGATGCGGTAACCGTCGAAAACATTCCCGAGAGCCAGGGCGCGACGTTCGTGGCGCAATGGAAGTATCGTCAGGCCTTTGTTGCCCAGCTTAAAAATGCCGATGGCACGTGGAGCAACGTAACGACGGGCGGCACGGTCAGCTCCAAGCTTAAGGGGGCAAAGGGCTCCATCGATGCCGGGGATGGCTCGGGCAAGGACGAGGACGCGTACAAAAAATCGGGCGTTGCCTACTTTGTGGATGACGGCACGTTTGTGGAGGCGGTGGCCGCTCCCAAGGAGGGCTATCACTTTGAGGGTTGGTACGACCTATCGAATCCGGACGCCCCGGAGCTGCTGTCGTCTTCACCCACCTATACGTACAACGTGAAGGACCGCCATACGGGATGCGTATACGCACGATTCACCCCGCGCACCTACACACTCAAGGTTTCCAAGAGCGTTACGGGCAATATGGGCGACAAGCGTGCCTACTTTAAGATGACGGCGACCTTTACGGGCCTCAAGGCTGGTCAGACCTACGCCATCGAGTATTCGGATGCGTCTGCCCAAGGCAGCCATGCGCTCGTGGCGCGACCGAATGATCGGGCCGAGACCGTGGAAAACAAGACGGCCTTTACGGCCGATGGCCAGGGCAAGGCGACCGTGCCGTTTGCCGTTAAGGACGGCCTGACCGTTTCGATTAAGGCGCTGGATTACAACGCGGTCTATACCGTGAGCGAAGACGATTATTCGTCGTTGGGGTACCACGCCGAGCTTGCGGGTGCGAGCGGCACGCTCAACGGTCCGCGTGTGACCGTTGCCGTTGAAGCTAAGGCCACCAATTCCCGACAGGTCGCGGTGCCTACGGGTATTACGCGCAACCCCATCTATGCCCTGGCGATTTTGGCCGCCGGCGTGCTGTTGGCTACGGGCATGGTTGCGCTGCGTTTACGCCGCGGCTCCAAGAGGGGCGGGCGCCTATGAGAAGACATGGCGCCAGCAATGCTGGTGATGGGCCAGCCGCACGAGCGGCCCCGCAGGGAAGACCCCGGGGCTCGCGGTATTCGGCCGCGTCGAACGTGAGGTTGGGCGCCCATGCGGCGCCAGATCTGGGAGAAGCGGACGACCGGCGCGATATCGTGGGTTTTCTGGCGCGCTTGGCATTTTTTGTCGTGACGCTCTGGCTGCTCTTTGGCGTGGTCTTGGGCGTGGGTGCAGTCACGACTGGCGAGATGGCCCCGCGTATCTGTTCGGGTGACGTCATGCTCTACTGGAGGTTCAGCCAGAGCTTCAACGAGGGTGACGTGGTGGTATACACCGCGGATGGCGCAGAGCGCCTAGGCCGCGTGGTTGCCCGTCCCGGTGATGAGGTCACGATTACCGAGGAAGGCGAGCTCATGGTTAACGGGGCTGTTGTTGTGGAAAGCGACATCACCACGCCGACGCCGCGCTATGAGTCTGCTGTGGACTATCCCGTGCGCCTGGGAACGGATGAGTTCTTTGTACTGGCAGATTTGCGTGAGGGCGGCCACGACAGCCGCCTGTACGGGCCGATTGCCCGCTCGCAGATCAAGGGCAACGTGATCAGCGTGCTGCGCAGGTCGAACCTGTAGGCACGGAGATTGGTTTTATTAAGGGCATATGCCCGAGAGGAAGGATACAACATGAAAACTGGAAAGAGACGACTGACAGCATTTGCAGTTGTGGCTGCCACGATGCTGCTGGCTTTGGTGGGAGTTGTCGCGCCCGCGTGGGCGGAGGACAGTGCCGCTCAACCGCATCTGCCGGTAAAAGACAACAAGGTTACGATCACCTCGACGCTTACCATGAATGAGAATGCCGTGGTGCCTAATGCGACGTTTAACTATTCGATTGCGCCGGCGGATGAGGAGAGTGAGCTTACGAGCACGAGCGGTATGCCCGTTTATGCTGGAGTGACAGACGCCGTCACGCTTTCGCCGACTTCCGTTAATTTTTCCAACAAAGACCTTACAAGCACAGAGAATACCGGTGAGAAAACTAAGACAATAACCGCCAAACTGAGTGCCGAAATTAAAACCTCTCTGTTCAAGGCTCCGGGTATCTATCGATATAAAATTACGCAGACGCCGTCAGGGCTGGACGGTCTCAACGTTACATACAATGAGCTCTTCCTGGATGTTTACGTAGAAAACGAAGAGAATGGCGGTTCGGGCTATGTTGTTAAGGGCTGTATTCTTAGAACAGAAGCAGGCTCGGGCGAGAAGACCGCAGGTTTTTTGAACAAATATGTCACCCATAAGCTGACCATCACAAAGGTCGTCATGGGCAACCAAGGTGACAAGAATAAGGACTTTAATTTTACCTTCACGATTAAAGGCGCTGACGGGGAGAGCTATGAGTACGCCACTGTGAAAAACGGTGCCACCACCATGAGCCAAACTCCAGCTACGTCGGGAACTGCGGTTACCGTAAGCCTTAAGCATGGGGAATCCGTCATCGTTTACGGTCTCTCATCGGAGGATAAATTCGCCGTAACTGAGGCGGATTATCATGGCGACGGTTATAAGACGTCGTACAAGATTGGTGATGGCACCAATTCGACAGAAGGTAGCTCTATTGTCGAGAAAGCTATCGGTGCTTACGACACCACGGTGATCTTTACCAACACCAAGGATGTTACCGTTCCGACCGATGTTATTCGGACGGTCGTTCCCTATGCGGCAATCGTCGCGTTTGCTGCCGTGATGGGCGTGGTCTTCTTCCGTCCTCGTCGTAATCGTCGTTAAAACAGCGAGGATTACAGCCGATGGAGCTTAAACGCATAGCTCGGCTGGCGAGAGCCGGCGACCGCGTGCTTACGTGGTTTGCCGGCTTTCTCGTGCTGCTCATGCTGCTGTACGGGGGCTATTCGCTGTGGGATACAAACAACGTTATGAACGGCGGGTTCATCAGCGATGAGCTGCTGCACTACAAACCCACCGGGACCAACGATTGCGCACGCCTGCAGGATCTGATGGCCAAAAATCCCGACGTTGTCGGATGGGTCACCATCGATGGCACCAACATCGATTATCCCTTCGTTCAGGGAAAAGATAACCAGGAATACCTCAACAAAAACGTGTTGGGGGAGTCCGCGGTTTCGGGAGCGGTGTTTTTGGATACGCGCAACAGCCGCGCGATGACCGATCCCTACAATCTGCTCTATGCGCACCACATGGATAACGGTGCGATGTTTGGCGATGTCGATCGGTTTCTAGACAGGGGCTTCTTTGACCTGCACCGCACGGGCACGCTCTACACAAAGGATGGGGCGTTCCGGCTGCGCATCGTTGCCGTGTGTTCGTTTGCTGCGAGTGATGACATTATCTTTGGGCCGGGAAACCTGGACCAGGCCTCGATGCAGACGCTGCTCACGCATATCTCGCAGACGGCGGTGCATGCGGACATGGATGACGTTGGCCCTGATTCGCGCATCATCGCTCTTTCTACCTGCAGTGATAAAACAAACGGGCGCCGAGCACTTATAGCAGAGGTCTTGTAGCTCATTGAATATTCCGATTAAGCTGCGCCCCATAGGCTGCATCAAGTTTGAGGCTCTCGGTCCATCATGGTAGAGTTGTCCGCGCGTGAATTTCGGCACACTGCGCGCTATCTGAGCTTTTACCGTTTGGAGGAGTGAGCTTGTGAATGCTTCTGTCGCCAAGAAGGCCAGCCAGGCGGTGCGCCTTCTGATGATGGCGCTCACGGCAGTTCTTATCTTTTTCTTCATCAATGTCATGTTGCTCGTCTCCGACATCCAGGGCACGGCGCGCGTGGTCAACTACGCCGGTCTGGTGCGCGGCACCACGCAGCGAATCGTTAAGCTCGAGGATGCAGGCCAGCCACAAGACGACCTGCTCAAGGCCGTTGATTCATACATTAGTGGTTTGCGCTACGGAAGCGACGACCTCAATCTCGTCCGTCTCGATGACGATGAGTATCAGGCAAAGATGACCGAGCTCGCGAGCTATTTTGACAAGCTTCGCACCGAGATTGCCCGTGTGCGCGAAGTCGGCTACGAGAACACCGACATCATCGCCATGAGCGAGGAGTTCTTTGGCATTTGTGACGATGCCACGAGGCTTGCGGAGGACTACTCCCAGGAGAAGGCCACGGCGCTCAATCGCCTTGAGGGTTTGGTGATTATCGACATCGTGGGCCTGGTGGCGACCTTTGCGGTCGAACTTGCTCGCGCGGTGCGCACTGCCGCGCTCAATCGCGAGCTGCAGAACAAAGTCTATCTCGATGAAGCCACGGGACTGCCCAACAAGAACAAGTGCGAGGAAATCTTGGGGCAGGGGCATCCCGTTTCCGCCGAAGCGCCTGTTGCGCTGTGTGTTTTCGATCTTAACAATCTGCATACGGTCAATAACAGCTTTGGCCACGAGAAGGGTGACGAGTACATCCGTTCTTTTGCCCAGCAGCTGGGGTGCGTGGCGTCCGAGACCTGCTTTGTGGGCCGCGACGGCGGCGATGAGTTTATCGCGGTGCTGTGGGATGCCGATCGAGCTGCCGTGGAATCCTGTCTCGCTCGGATTCGTGCGAACGTGAGCGAGTATTCCGAGGCTCACCCCGACATGCCTATCAGCTACGCGGTGGGCTATGCGCTTTCCAGTGATTATGATGAACCGCCCACGATGCGCGAGCTCTTTTCCCAAGCCGACAAAAACATGTACATCGACAAGAACCGCGTAAAGACAGCCGAGGCAGCTGGGCCGCAACGCGAGGAGCGGTAAGCCTGTAACAGAGGGCATAGAAAAGCCTCCGCAGCTCGTGTGGCTGCGGAGGCTTTATTCGTTGCGGTGCATTGTGTTTGGGTCGTTGAGATGAGTCGATTTGCCCCGAAAGAGGAGGGCATTGACCTTAGGGTCATGCCCGACGAATGAGCGGCAAATCGGCCATCTCGGCGAGCCGAACTACTCCAGCTCAAACGCTCCGGTATAGAGCTGGTAGTAATACCCGCGCTTGGCGATCAGCTCGTCGTGGTTGCCGCGCTCGATGATGCGGCCGTGGTCCAGACAGATGATCGCGTCGGAGTTGCGCACGGTGGACAGGCGGTGTGCGATGACAAACGTCGTGCGGCCTTCCATGAGCTTGTCCATGCCGGCCTGCACGATAGCCTCGGTGCGGGTATCGATGCTCGACGTGGCCTCGTCCAGAATCATTGCCGGCGGATCGGCGACGGCGGCGCGTGCGATCGAAATCAGCTGACGCTGGCCCTGCGACAGCTGCGCGCCGTTGCCGGTGAGCATGGTGTCGTAGCCGTCGGGCAGGCGGGTGATAAAGTCGTCCGCGCCCGCGAGCTTGGCCGCCGCGATGCACTCCTCGTCGGTGGCATCCAGATTGCCGTAGCGGATGTTATCCATCACGGTGCCGGTGAACAGGTTTACGTCCTGCAGCACCACGCCCAGCGAGCGGCGCAGGTCTGCCTTGCGGATCTTGTTGACGTTGATGCCGTCGTAGCGAATCTTGCCGTCGGCGATGTCATAGAAGCGGTTGATGAGGTTGGTGATGGTCGTCTTACCGGCACCGGTGGCGCCGACAAACGCGACCTTCTGGCCCGGCTTGGCAAACACGGACACGCCGTGCAGCACCTCGTGGTCGGGCGTGTAGCCAAAGTCGACGTTGTCCATGACCAGGTCGCCACGCAGCGGCACGTACTCGATCTCGCCGGTTGCGCGGTGCGGATGTTTCCACGCCCACATGCCGGTGTGGTGGTCGGCCTCCTCGAGCTGCCAGGTGTCGGGGTTGACCTGCGCGTTGACGAGCGTCACATAGCCTTCGTCGGCTTCGGGCTCCTCGTCGATGAGCTCAAAGATGCGGTCGGCGCCGGCGAGGCCCATGACCACTGCGTTGATCTGCTGCGAGATCTGACCGATCTGTCCGCAGAACTGCTTGGTCATGTTGAGGAACGGCACTACGACGGCGATGGACAGCGTCATGCCCGAGATGCTCAGATTGGGCACGCCCAGCGCCAGGAAAATGCCGCCTGCCAGTGCGACCAGCACGTAGAGCAGGTTGCCCAGGTTCATAAGGATAGGCATGAGGATGTTGGCGTACATGTTGGCCTTCTGCGAGACCTCGAAGAGCTTTTCGTTGCGCTCGTCAAAATCGGCCTCGGCGGCAGACTCGTGGCAGAATGCCTTGACGACCTTCTGGCCGTTCATGACTTCCTCGATATGGCCCTCGACCACGCCGAGCTCGGTCTGCTGCGCAATGAAGAAGCGCGCGGAGTTGGAGCCGAGCAGCTTGGTCATAAAGGTCATAAAGGCGACGCCGGCCACAATGACCAGGCACATCCACACGCTGTAGTACAGCATGATAAAGAACACCGTGACGATGACGATGGTCGTCATGAGCAGGTTGGGCAGCGACTGGCTGATCATCTGGCGCAGCGTGTCGATGTCGTTGGTGTAGTGGCTCATGATGTCGCCGCGCTGATGCGTGTCGAAGTAGCGAATCGGCAGGTCCTGCATACGGTTGAACATCTTCTCGCGCAGCTTTTCGAGCGAGCCCTGCGTGACGATGGCCATGGCGCGGTTCCAGAAGAGCGAAGACAGGATGCCGATGCCGTAGATGCAGGCGAGGGTGGTCACGAGCTGTGCGATCTTGGGCTGTGCGGCTTCCCAATCGCCCGACTGCCACGATTCGCTAATAATCTGCAGAGCGCTCTGAAGGAAGGTCGCACCGATGGAGTTGATGATGGCGCAGAGCACCACGCCGACAACGACGAGGGGCAAAAGCACGGGGTAGAAGCCAAAGAGCGTCTTGATGAGGCGCGACATGGTGCCGCCCTTGCGGTTGAGTGCGCGCTCGGCGGTCGTTGCCTTACTCATGTGCCTCGCCTCCTTCCTGGGTCTGAGCTTGCGTTACGGATGCCTCGGTGTCGGCCTCGACGGCTCCTTCGCCCTCGGCAGACATCTTGTTTTGCGAGGTAAAGGTCTCGCGGTAGATCTCGCTCGTCTTGAGCAGCTCGTCATGGTTGCCGATCTGCGCGATACGGCCACCCTCCATGACGATGATGCGATCGGCGTCCTGCACGGAGCTGATGCGCTGGGCGATGATGAGCTTGGTCGTGTTGGGCAGATAGCTTGCCAACCCTGCGCGGATCTTGGCGTCGGTCTTGGTGTCGACAGCGCTGGTGGAGTCGTCCAGGATTAAGATCTTGGGGCGACGCAGCAGGGCACGCGCAATGCACAGGCGCTGCTTCTGACCGCCGGAAACATTGGAGCCGCCCTGTTCGATCCAGGTGTCATAGCCCTTGGGGAAGCCATCGACAAACTCGTCGGCGCAGGCCAGATGTGCCGCCTCGCGGACTTCCTCGTCGGTGGCGTTCGGGTCGCCCCAGCGCAGGTTCTCGGCAATGGTGCCGCTAAACAGCACGTTTTTCTGCAGCACCATGGCCACTTGGTGGCGCAGCGCGTCCAGGTCGTAGTCGCGTACGTCCATGCCGCCCACGCGCACGGTGCCTTCGGTGGCGTCGTACAGACGGGCGATGAGGTTTACAAGCGTGGACTTGGCCGAGCCGGTACCGCCGATGATACCGATGGTCTCGCCGCTCTTAATGTGCAGGTCGATATCGTCGAGCGCCTGGCGCTTCGCATGCGCGGAATACTTAAAGCTCACGTGGTCAAAGTCGATGGAACCGTCGGCAACCTCGAGCACGGGCTCGGCGGGATCGGCGATCGTGGGCTCGGCGGCCAGCACCTCGGTAATGCGGTGCGCCGATTCGTCGGCCATGGTCACCATGACAAAGATCATCGACAGCTGCATCAGGCTCATGAGGATCGCGAAGCCATAGGTAAAGATCGAGGAGAGCTGGCCCACGTCGAACAGCGTGCCCTGGCTCGTGATGATGAGCTTGGATCCCAGGTAGATGATGATGACAAATGCGCCGTTGACGCAGATGTTCATCATGGGGTTGTTAAAGGCGAGCAGCTTCTCGGCGCGGGTGAAGTCCATCTGGACGTCGTGCGCGGCGGTGGCGAACTTCTCCTTCTCAAAGTCTTCGCGCACGTAGCTCTTGACCACGCGCATGCCGGTGACGTTTTCCTCGACGGACTCGTTAAGGGCGTCGTACTTGTGGAACACGCGCGAGAAGATGGGGCGTACCTTAAAGATGATAAAGAACAGTCCAAAGCCCAGCAGCGGAATGATGACCAGGTAGACCATGGCGACGCTGCCGCCCATGGCGTAGGCCATGGCAAAGGCAAAGACCAGCACCAGCGGCGCGCGCACGGCGATGCGGATGAGCATCATAAAGGCCTGCTGCACGTTGTTGATGTCGGTGGTGAGGCGGGTGACGAGCGAGGAGCTCGAGAACTCATCGATGTTGGCAAAGCTGAACGTCTGGATCTTGTAGAACAGGTCGTGACGCAGGTTCTTGGCGAAGCCGCAGCTCGCATGACTGCAGGTGACGCCGGCAGCGGCACCAAAAGCGAGCGACGTCAGTGCGATGAGCACCAAAAAGCCTGCGGTGGGAAGCATCTGGGCGACGGTGGCACCGTCTTTGATGGCGTCGATCATGTCGGCGGTGATAAACGGGACCATCATTTCGCAGAGCACCTCGCCAAGCACCAGCAGCGGCGTGGCGATCGTGACCGTCTTGTAATCGCGGATGCTTCCCATGAGGGTTTTAATCATCCAGTTCCTCCCAGGTTACGCGGATTTTTTCGAGCATCTCGGCGAGCTGTTCGCGCTCGTCGTGCGTAAGGGCGCTAAAGGCCTGTTCCCTAAAGCGAATGCGGGCTGCCTGCTCAACACGGGCCTTTTCCCATCCCGCTTCGGTCAGGCGGATGGTGAGCTGCCGACGGTCTTTGGGATTGCGACTGCGCTCGATAAGACCGCCCAGTTCGAGCTTGGACAGAATCTCGGAAAGGGACCCTGGCTTGAGGTCGAAGTGCATGCCGAGCTCCTGTTGGGACAGCTCGCCGGTCGGCTGCTTGGCGAGTAGGCAGACAATAGGCGCCTTGCCAGATATGCCGCCGCCGTGAAAATGCATGTAATGGCCGCAAAAACCCAGGCCGCTCAAGATGCGCTTGGCGAGTTTGTCTTCGGCGCTGACCGCTTCGGGTACATCCGCCGGCTGTGACGGGTCGCCGCCGGGCCCGTGCGAACAAAGGTTAAGAGGTTCATCGCACATGAATCAGTGTTGCTCCTTTCTTTAGTTAGGTAGTGGAATTGTTTTGTGCCTAACCAATTTAGGAGTGTGAGAAATCAATGTCAAGGTGCCAAACTTATTAAGTTACGGCGTTTTGCCAAACGCCGTAACCGCTCGACGCTGCAAACGCTCCTAAGCGGCAATCTGGCGTTCAATCGTCGGGCATGGCCACAAGGCCTATGCCCTCCTCTTTCACGCCACCTTGCTCGCTTAGGAACGTTTTCGCTGTCCGTCCTCAACCTGTGATTCCGCCACGGTCCGTTTCGGTGCATGCAATCCCTTGGGGACGGAGGAAAAGGGATCATTTTCCGTAACCTTTCCGCAACAATTTGCCCTTCGCGCTGCTCGACTCCGCTCACAACGTCCCCTGCGCTACACTTAGTCGCACTGTGGCGCTGCTGCGCCGTGCCCGAACCAAGGGAGACCCTCATGAAGAACACTCAGCTGCTGCTGATCAACGATATGTGCGGCTACGGCAAGGTCGCGCTTTCCGCCATGCTGCCGGTGCTGTCGCACATGGGCTACCGCATCCACAACCTGCCGACGGCACTTGTGTCCGATACGCTCAACTATCCCAAGTTCTACATCCACGACACCACCGAGTACGTGCGCCAGAGCCTCGCCATCTGGGAGGAGCTCGGCTTTGAGTTCGACGCCATCTCTACCGGCTTTATCGTGACCGAGGAAGAGACGCGCATCATTTCGGACTTCTGCCACCGTCGCGCGCAAAAGGGTACCAAGGTGTTCGTCGACCCCATCATGGGCGACAACGGCAAGCTCTACGCCGGCGTGCCCGAGTCCACGATCGGTCTCATGCGCAGCCTGCTCGAGTGCGCCGACTATGCGGTGCCAAACTACACCGAGGCGTGCCTGCTCACCGATACGCCCATTGCCGAGCAAATCACGCCCGATGAGGGCCGCACTCTTGTGGATGCCGTGCGTGCCCTGGGCGCCAAGTCGGTGGTCATTACGAGCGCTGTGGTCGACGGTGCGAATGTCGTCATCGGTTACGACCATGTGGCGGGGGAGCACTTCACGATTCCCTTTGAGCTCATTCCGGTCTATTTCCCGGGCACGGGCGACACGTTCTCGGCGGTGCTCGTCGGCCGCGTTATGGCCGGTTGGAGCCTGCAGCGCGCGACGTCCGATGCCATGCGCGTGGTGGCTGGGCTTATCGAGCGCAATGCCGACCAAGAGGACAAGTCGGCTGGCCTTCCCATCGAGGCCTGCCTGGATGTGATTGACCATGAGTAATGCTGGCGAGGGCGGCGCCAAGCCTGCGGGCGAGAACAAGCCGCTCGGCGCGCCGCGGGGCAAGCGTCCGCGCATCCGCGTGAGCTGCGTGGACCAGCTGGGTGCGTGCCGCTGCCACCATGGTCACAAGCCGGGCGACGTTTTTGACTTCGACCGAGACCGCGGCAAGATGTGCGCCATGGCCTGCCATGTGGGCTTTCCCTATATCGATATCCTGCGCTATGGCGGAACCGTGCCTGGCAACGAGCCCGGCACGGCAAAGTTCTGCTGCCCCGAAGTCGATACACTGAACATTTGGCTCGCCGAGATCGTCGACGAGTAGTCGAGCGTGGATTTTCTCCCGTTTAGAGCGTACTTGAGCGCTCAAAGTGGGAGATTGTCCACACTCAATTTGTATGCGGGAGATTATCCACGCTCATTTTGCGCCGAAGACGTGGCCCGCGACCTCGCTTACCTACAGCTGCTCGAGCATAGCGGTACAACCGGCGAGCACGTCGCGGTAGGTGGCGTCGAAGTTGCCGGTGTACCAGGGATCGGCCACGTCGCCGGGGCGCTCGGTCCAATCGAGCAGGCGCGTAATTTTGCCGTCGGGGTCGTCGCCAAAGATGCGACGCAGGTCACGCGCGTTCTCGGCATCCATATAGACAATGTGATCCCAGTCGCCATACTCCGCGCGACGCACCTGACGTGCGCGATGTGCGACGACGGGAATCCCGACCTCGCGCAGCTTGGCGACCGTGCCACGATGCGGCGGGTTGCCGATCTCCTCGGTTGAGGTCGCTGCGGAATCGATGACAAACTCCGACTCGCGCCCAGCGCGGCGCACGAGCTCGGTAAACACCGACTCAGCCATCGTCGAGCGACAGATATTCCCGTGGCAAATAAACAGTACGTGCTGCATATGATGGTTCCTTTCTGGGCGGTCGCGCGGGGGTTACAGACTGCCCTTGAGGCAGTTTGCTCCGATAAAGCCCGCTGCGTACAAGGGGAGATGGCGCAGCTTGCGTCCGTCATCGGTTTCGCTGCGGGCAAAATTGTTCTCGGACAATATGTAGGCATACGGCGACCGGGCTTTTTCCATAAACGACCCGAGCGTTCTCGCGCGCACGTTGCGTGCGGATTTTACCTCGACGGGAACGATCTCCATACGGTCGGTCTGAAGTAGAAAATCGAGCTCGCCGTTCGTCTTCCAAGACGACGGTGGCATCCAGTAATACGTCTGCAAACCATTGCCCGAAAATGCCTGCATGACCGAGTTCTCCGCCAAGGCACCTCGAAAGTCGGAAGACAGCGCAATGGCGGAATCCTCTTTGAGGTCGAGCCAGAGTCGCGGGTTGATACCGAGTTTGTAGAACATGAGGCCCGTATCGAGAAGATAGACCTTAAAGAAGCTCCCGTCTTCGTCGTCGAAGGGGACGAGGGGAGGTTCGATGCCTTCGGTCAGGTTGTTGACCGATATGATGCCGGCGCCCTCGAGCCAGTCGAGTGGCTCGATGAGCTTTGAGCGTTGGCCTCCGCGTTCGACCTCGGAGTACTTGAATTTCTTGGTTGAGGATCGTAGCAGCTGGGATGGAATGGAGCGCCAGACCTTGCGCGCTGCTACGCCGCTGATCCCGTTTTCGGGGTCGGTCATATCGGCGGTGTAGGTCTCGTCGATTTCGCGCTGCTCGACGCGCGCGTCTTCGATGGAAAGCGTCTTGCGATATGCGTTGACGGCGGCGGGCATGCCGCCCACGATTTGGTATCGATGAAACAGGTTGAGCGCGGCTTGGTGTGCGGCGTAGGTCTCGAGCGTGTCGGCGTGGGCACGAACGGCATCGGCCATCTGCTCCTCGCCGAGCGCCCAGAGAAACTCCTCGAACGACATGGGATGCATGGTCTCTTGGCGGACGCCACTGGGAAAAGGCAGCTTGCGCTTGCGCGTGGCGACGCCGAGCTGACTGCCGGTCGCGCATATGCGCCAGCCCGAACCCGAGAAAAAGCGAAGCGAGTTGAGCGCCCGTTCACAGAGCTGAACCTCGTCAAACAGGATGAATGCGGTTTCTTTGCGAATGGGGGTGCGTTTATAGTCTGAGATTCGTGCCACGATGGTGTCAACGTCGTCGGTGGGGCAGTCGAACAGCGGGGCAATCAGCTCAAGATCGGTCTGAAAGTCGAGTTTGACAAACGCATCGCCGGCGATTCGTCTGCCGATTTCCTCGGCAGCGTACGTTTTGCCCACGCGTCGTGCGCCACGGATGAGGAGGGGGCGCGAGGCGTCCTTTGTCGCCCATGATTCGATAACGGATTCGATTGATCTGCGCATGGGGCTGCCTTTCCAATTTCATGTACTTCAAATACATAGTTTAGTACGATTTCGTGTACTTGAAATACACGAAATCGTGGAAAAACGTGTATTTCAAGTACACGAAATTGAACCGCTGGAGCCTGCGGGCGGATAAACACTGCTCGTATGGTGTGGTTTTCATCGGACGCCCGCCGCGCTGAGCTGTACTTGCGCCTGCCTCGATCCCACCCCTATGCCTGCATCGAAGATTGTGCTGCCCGCTTGCGCTCCCAGCGTGCCAGCTTGATCGTCACTAGCGTGAGTATCCAGGCTACGAGCGAGAATGCGGCGCCAACCGCGCCCACGTAGGCAATGCCAATCCCGCTTACCACGGCGCCGCCCACCGCGGTGCCAAACGAAATGCCAACGTTAAATGCCATGGGCTCCACCGAACTCGCGAGCACCATCGATTTGGGATGGCGGCTGCGGGCCACGTCCATAAAGTGCGTGATGCACGAGACCGAAAACAGGTACATGAGCATCGCCAGGCTAAAGACAAAGACAAGCGCGAGGGGCATGGTGCCGCCAACGGCAAACAGCCCAAACAGAGCCGCGGCCTGGAGCACAAACGTCACGAACAGCGCCCTCATGCCAAAGCGCGCATCGATCCATCCGCCCAGGATGTTCGAGATCAGGCAGAACACGCCGTAGGCCATAAGGGTGGTGCTCGCCTGAACGGTGCCCATGCCCAGCACCTGCTCCAGATAGGGCGTCACGTAGCCGTAGAACACATAGACCGAGCCCACGCCAAACAAGAAGATGAGCATGCCGGTGATGATGCTCGGCTCGCGCAGAAGCCCCGCCTGCTCGCGGAAGGTGGCAGGCTCGTCGGTTTGTCCGGCGCGCGGCATAAACGCCACGAGCGCGGCGCAGATCAGAACGGCGAAGGTCAGCGTGCCGTACATGGCAACGTGCCAGTCGAGCGTGTCGGCCACAAACTTGCCGATCGAGGTCACAAAGACCATCGCCACGGAGAATGCGCCGTACACCACCGAGATAGCGAGTGAGGTCTGCTGCGGGGACAGCAGCTCGGGGATATACGTCACGCCCACGGCGAGCAGTGCGCCCGAGACGGAGCCCAAGATGATGCGCGAGGCAAACAGCACTTGGAAGTTGGGCGCCAACGCCATGACAAGATTACCGAGTACAAAGACAATGCTGTAGCACACGAGTAACTGGTAACGGCGGAAGCGTCCCGTGCTGAGCGCAAGCGCCGGCGTTGCGATGGCGTAGACGAGCGCGAACACGCTGATGAGTTGGCCTGCGGTGGCAAGTGAGATGCCGAGCTCCGTCGCCAGGTCGCTCTCGATGCCGATGACCACGAACTCCGAGCAGCCGAGCGAAAAGCCTAACAACACGAGCAGCGCTAGGCAGAGGTTGGTGCGCGCGGGGGAAAGCGCGGCAGCGGTTGATGCTGTTGTGGACGAGGTTGCGGTGGTCAAGGCGGTTGCTCCCATGTTGCGTTATATGAGCTAGATTCAGTCTCTGCAACTCTAGCAGAATACGACAAGAAGCAGCGCCTTTGTCACGGTCTGCGCTTGCCTGTATAGTCGCAATACAGGCGAAGATGGTCTCAGGTACATCGCGGGCGACAGGAGATCCCATGGGTATGCACACGACAAAGGTTGCAGTGGGCGAGGGCAAGTTTACGCTCGAGGCCCAGCTGACGGTGACGCCGCGAGGCATGGCGGTGTACGCCTGCTCGCCGGAGTTCGCACACCTGGGCGCCACGGCGCAGGCCATTCCGCGTCCCGAGCCCGGACGCACGGCGACTGTGAGCATCCTTGCCGTTTCGTGCCATCGCGACGAGATCCCGGCGCACGACATTGCGGCGGCGCTCGCTACGCGCTTTGGTGTGCCGGTAACCGCAAGCATGGGTTTTCATGTTGAACAGGCGAGCAAGGACGACTTGCAGCGCGTGCTCAATACCACGAAGGAGCTCATCGTCGCGCTCGAAGAAACCGCGGCCCGCATCTTGCGCGCCGGCTGGGATGAGGGCGGTGCGGGTGCCGAGGTCGTGGCGGTCGATGCCGCGACGGGCAAAGCGCTCGCTCCCGTCGATCGCATCAAAGCTCATACCGGCGAGGGTATCCTGCACCAAGCATTCCTGACGCTTCTGGTCGAGGGCCAGGGCGAAAACATGCGCCTGCTGCTCTGTCGCCGCAGCCCGCTCAAGCGCCTGTGGGGCGGGGTGCTGGCCGATAGCTGCGCCGGCCATCCGCTCCCGGGGGAGGGCGTCGCCGCCGCGACGGCGCGTCGCATCAACGAAGAGCTCGGCATCATGCGCGAGCCGGACGAGCTCAAGCATCTGGGGCACGTGGTGTACCGCGAGGATCACGGCGACGGCCGCTGTGAGTGCGAATGGTGCGAGGTCTACCTGGCCCGTGTTAAGCCGGGCGAGCTGCACATCAACCAAGAGGAAATATCGGAAGTACGCCGCGTGGCCCTCTCCGAGCTCGACGGCTATCTGCAAGGTCATCCCGAGCAGTTGGCCCCCTGGCTCCGCGAGGCCCTCAGCGATCCGTCTATCCGCACGGCCCTCGCCATGTAATCGCTGCCCAAACCATCACAACATTCGATGAAAATCTCGAAAACGAGGAAAAGCGTCGAATGTTGTGATGGTTTTCCTGTCTGTGCCGGCGAGCTCCCGTGTCATCTGGGGGTATAAGGCTAGCAAGTGTTTATTTGCGAGGCCAAGGGGGCGCCCCGTATGGATATCGATAACTTTGAATGGTGGTATAGCGAGGGCGAGGCTCCGGACGAAGAGTGGGACGAGCCCGCGCCGTTTGACGTGTCGAGCGACGAGGACGAGACCGGCAACGATGCCGGTGTCGAGCCTGAAGCCGCCTCCGATGCCGCCGAACCCCTAACCTTTGAACAGGCTTGGGCCCAGGCCGAGGCCGACGAGGCGAAGGCCGATGCCACGGCCACGCTCGGCGAGCCGGCTGATATGTCGATCTCGCCGGCAAAGACCCCACAGCCGCGCCATACCATCGACCCCGGCAGCACGGCATCCTTCAGCATACTCGACGTGCCCGCGCAGGGTGCCCAGGCGCCCGCCCCCACCCATCGCCCCAACCTGGCTCGCGAGGAAGACGCGGGCCGTCGCTCTCCGCTCGGCCCCATTCTCATCGCCTTTATGGCCGGCGTCATCGCTTGCTCGGCGATCGGCAGCATCTGGGGTCATGTCGAGCAGCAGCGCCAAGACGCCGCCAAGGTCGAGATGTCTGTCGAGCAATCGCTCAGCCGCACGCGCTCGGTGCATGTATCGGTCGAGGTCAAGGACGGCGCGACGTGGGACACCGCGCGCGGCGACAGCCAGATGCTCGTCCATATCGTGGGTCGCACGCTCAAGGGGCAAGCGATCGACGAGTACCAATACGTCAATTCCGAAGGTGACGGCATCGAGCTCAAGCCCGGCGACTACGAGCTCACGGTCGATGAGCCGCCCGTCGCCACCGACGGCACGCGTTACCGTGCCTCAAAGCGCATGGTTCCGGTGAGTTTTAATTCACAGGCGCCCGATACGGTCGATAGCACGCCGCAGGGCGGGTTTGACCTTTACGCTATTGCTCAATAACTGCACCTGTCGCTCAACCCCGCTGCCAAGAGTGGGACAATAGCCCTCGACACCGTTGTTTACTATTGGAGGAAGTAGCATGTCCACCGTCACTACCATCAAGCGCGGCGGCCTCATCGCGGCCATCGATTCCATGGGCGCCCAGCTCACGAGCCTTGCCCTCAACGGCAACGAGTATCTGTGGCAGGGCGACCCGGCCTTTTGGGGCAAGCATGCGCCTATCCTGTTCCCCATCGTGGGATCGCTGCGCAACAACATGGCGACATCTGCGGCCGGCACCTGCGAGATGCCGCGCCACGGACTCGCTCGCATCGTCGAGCACAAGTTGGTCGAGGTTTCGGAGGACGGCTCCTCGGTAACGTACGAGATCACTGACACGCCCGAGTCGCTCAAGGCGTTCCCGTTCCACTTTAAGCTCAACATGACCTATGCCCTGACCGGCGACGCCACGCTCACGCAGACCTTTGCCGTCACCAACACCGGCGACGTGGCCCTGCCGTTCTCGGTGGGCGGTCATCCTGCATTCAACGTGCCCGCCCCCGGTGCCGAAGACGAGGCGTTCGAGGATTACGAGCTGGCGTTTACCGAGGCTTGGACTAACGAGGCTCCCATCATCACGCCCGACGGTCTTATGACGTTCGAGGGTAGCTACAAGGCTCCCGATAACTCGGACGTGCTGCCCATTACGCACCGCAGCTTCGATAACGATGCCATCATGTTCACCGATACCCCGGGCTCCACGCTCACGCTGCGCGGTCGCAAGTCGGGCCACGGCGTCAAGATCGACTTTGAGGGCTTTAAGTACATCGGCGTGTGGTCTGCCGCCAACGACGCCCCGTTTGTGGCGCTCGAGCCCTGGACCGGTCACACCACCATGGACACCGAGGACGACGTTTTTGAGCACAAGGTCAACACGATCACGCTGGCGCCGGGCGAGACGGACAAGCGCAGTTTTAGCGTTACCTTGCTCTAGAGGTTCCGCCGCTCGGTCGATGCTGCGCGTCGTCCAGAGCGACAAGTTGTCATTCAAAAGGCAAGGCATAGACCTTCTGGTCATGCCTTGCCTTTTTCATGCCACTTGTTCGCTCTGGACGTCGCTCGCCGGCATTGCCAAAACATCGGCGTCCCCAATGACTACCGCGTGTCTATTAATTTTTCGAGCTTGTGCTGCGCTGCTAGTTGCTGGCGTATATCCTGTTAAGTCGTCAGCATACGATTCAACAGGGAAGGCAGATTATGCATTCTCCCCATCAACGCGACGCGCATCCACAGCCGGTGTGCAGCCGTCGTATCTTCTTAGGCAGTGCGTTTGCTGCGAGCGCTTCCGTCGTCGCCGGCGCACTTGCCGGTTGCCAGCGCCCCTCCACGCTGGAAGTGGCCCAGCCCACGACGGGCGGCGGTCGCGACGACCTGTCCGATTCCGTGATCGGCAAGGACAAGATCCGCATCGGCATGGAGGCGGCCTACGCCCCGTACAACTGGCAGGTCTCCGAAGCCAGCAAGTACACTATCCCCATCGACAACGTGCAGGGCGCCTATGCCGATGGTTACGACGTGCAGATCGCCAAGATCGTCTGCAAGGCCCTCGGTGGCGAGCCCGTCGCCGTCAAGCAGGGCTTCTCGGGTCTTATCGATTCGCTCAACAACGGCCAGATCGACCTCATCATTGCCGGCATGAGCGCCACGCCCGAGCGCGAGGAGTCCGTCGGCTTTTCCGACCCGTACTTCATTGGCTACTTTGGCCTGTTCGTAAAAGAGGGCTCGCCCTACCAAAATGCGACCAAGCTCAGCGACTTTAGCGGCGCAACGGTCCTCGGCCAAAAGGACACCATGCTCGATACCGTCATCGACGAGATCCCGGGCGTTGTCCACAAGAACCCGGTCGATTCGGTCCCCACGGTGTTTTCGAACCTGCTGCAGGGCACCTGCGACGCCGTGACCTACAATACCGAGAACGAGAAGGGCTATATGGCCCAAAACCCGGGTATCGTGCCGATTCGATTTGCCGAGGGCGAGGGCTTTAAGCAGGAGGTCACGGCAAACGTCGGCTGCCGCAAGGGCTCGGACAAACTGCTTAAGCTCATCGACAAGACACTCAAGGGCATTAGCCAAGAGGAGCGCGACCAAATGTGGGACGCGTGCCTCGACCGTCAGCCGGCATAGGGAGGCAGCATGAAAACCATCAATCGCCTGGCCTCCTTTATCAAGGCAGACCACCGTTATGTATACCTGGGCACGAGCGTCATCGCGGCGCTCGGCCTGGCGTTTAGCCAGCGCAACCCCACGCCGATGAGTTTCTTGGCGCCTACGGGCGTGTTCCAAGACTGCCTCTGGGCAATCCTTTGGGCCTGGCTCGTCGTGTCGGCGGCGGCGCTGGTCACCAAGCTCATGCACTGGAACGACTATCGCGAAAAGTCGCCGTTCGCATCCGAGCGCTGCCGTCGTGGCGCACGCCTGGGCAGCTACGTCGTGGTCGCCATCGCGGCGATCTTTTTCGTGGACCGCTGCGTCATGTCGTTTATCGACCTGGTGCAGGTGAGCATTGTCTCGGATTCCAACCCCAGCGACTTTTTGTCGAGCCTGGTCTACATGACCTACAAGAGCGGTGACTTCTTCATTCGCGGTATCGAGATCACCATCGCGCTTGCCACCTTCGGCACCGTCATCGCCTTTTTCCTGGCGCTGCTTTTCGTGTTCCTGCGCATCCAGACGTTCGACCGTGTGGACAACGATCTCACGCGTTTCTTTAAGAGCATCGGCCGCGGCTTTGCGACCGTTTACTCCACCATCGTGCGCGGCACGCCCATGATGGTCCAGGGTCTGCTCATCTATTACGCGGGCTTTACCGTCCTGCGCAGCATGGGCTTCGAGACCGCCCAGGCCAACCAGATCTGGAGCACCTTCACTGCCGGCCTCGTCACCATTTCGCTCAACTCCACCGCATACATGATGGAAGTCCTGCGCGGCGGCATCGAGTCCATCGACGCCGGCCAGGCCGAGGCGGCGCGTTCGTTGGGTCTGTCGCAGTGGCAGGCCATGCGCAAGGTCGTGTTCCCCCAGGGCATTAAAAACGCGATCCCCGCACTCACCAACGAGCTCATCATCAATATCAAGGATTCGTCGGTGCTTTCGGTCATCGGCGTGTTCGACCTCATGTACGCCACCACCACCGTCGCCGGCGTGTACTACCGCCAGATGGAGGTCTACTGCGTTGCACTCGTGGTCTACCTGATCCTGACGCTCGTGGCGAGCCGCCTGCTCGAGGCCTTTGGCAAAAAGCTCGGCGCCGAGGCCCCGGCCACGCTGCCCAGCTCCAACTAGGCTCAAGACGAGGAGAATCATCATGGCAGATACCGCCACTACCGGCGCTGCGGCCGCCGCGCAAAACCAAGAGCCGCTCATCCGCGTCGAGGGCCTGCGCAAGAGCTTCGGCTCGCTCGAGGTACTCAAGGGCATCGACCTCGCTGTCAATCCCGGCGAGGTCGTCACCATCATCGGCGCCTCGGGCTCGGGCAAGTCGACCTTCTTGCGCTGCCTCAACCTGCTCGAGACCCCGGACGCGGGCCATATCTGGTTCCACGGCCAGGACCTCACGGCCGAGCGCTGCAACATCAATAAACTCCGCGAGGACATCGGCATGGTGTTCCAGGGCTTTAACCTGTTCAACAACATGGATGTGCTCGACAACTGTACCCTCGCGCCCGTCACGCTCAAAAAGATGAGCAAGGCCGAGGCCGAAAAGGTCGCGCTAGAGCATCTGGCAAGCGTGGGACTCGAAAAGTTCGCACACGCCGCCGTGGGTCGCCTGTCCGGCGGCCAAAAGCAGCGCGTGGCCATCGCCCGCGCTCTGTGCATGAACCCGCAAATCATGCTGTTCGACGAGCCGACCTCTGCGCTCGACCCCGAGATCGTGGGCGAGGTGCTCGAGGTCATGCGCAAGCTCGCCGCCGACGGCATGACCATGGTCGTCGTCACGCACGAGATGGCTTTTGCCCGCACGGTGTCCGACCGCGTGGTCTTTATGGACAAGGGCGTGGTGCTCGAGGACGCCGCGCCGGCTGAGCTCTTCGGCAATCCCAAGCACCAGCGCACCCGCGAGTTCCTCTCGCGTTATCTCAACGACAAATAATGCAAGCGAACGTGGCAAAGGGACCGCCTCTTTGCCACGTTATTTTTGGAGGAAGGCATGGCCGAGGTTTGGCGCTTCTTTGCGCACGAGGATGATTTTGCCGATATCGATGAGGTCGGCGCGTGCGAGCGCCTGGGCCGCGTGCTGTCGTTTCCGACGATTTCGAGCATGGATGCCCAGACGGTGGACTGGCAGGCGTTTGACGACCTGCGCGCCTATATGCAGCAGGGCTGGCCGCGCGTGTTTGCGACGGGCGAGGTCGAGCTCATCGACCATTCGCTGCTCGTGACGCTTGCCGGCACCGACCCCGCCCTCAAGCCGGTCATGCTCATGGGCCACATGGACGTGGTTCCCGTGGTGCCGGGCACCGAGACGGACTGGACGCACGATCCCTTTAGCGGGCACGTGGACGACACCTATATTTGGGGTCGCGGCGCCATCGATATGAAAGACCAGGTTGCGGGCATCTTGGAGGCCGTTGAGTATGCGCTGGCGCACGGCTGGCAACACGAACGAACGCTGCTGCTGGCCTTTGGCCAGGACGAGGAAACCACGCAGTACGGCGCGGGGGCGATCGGTCGTGTGCTCGAGAAGCGTGGCGTTGAACTTGAATATCTGATCGACGAGGGTGACTACCGTATTGTTTCGGCTGCCGAGTATGGCGCGGGCGAGGGCTGGCTTATGCATGCCGACCTCGCGGAGAAGGGTTACGCCGATATCATACTCAAGACGAAGAGTGAGGGCGGGCATTCGTCCAACCCCTACGGCGGCACATCGCTCGAGGTGCTCAGCCGTGCCATCACCGCAATCTGCGATATCGAGTGGCCGACGCGCGTGACCGACTTGCTTGCCGCTCAACTCGTCGAGTTGGGGCTCTACACGGCCGATGAAATTGCCGCCAACGGGGATGCCATTGTCCGCGATTGCCTCGCCAGCAAAAAGCTCTATCCGCTGGTGACGACCACCTGCGCGCCCACGCAGATCGAGGGTGGCAGCACCGGCGCCAACGTAATGCCGCAGGATATGTGGGCCAATATCAACTTCCGCATGCTCGAGGGTACGAGCGTGGCCGATGTCGTGGCCTGCTGCCGCGAGGCCGTTGCCACCGCTGGGCTCGCCGGCCGAGTCGAGGTCGAGCTGGGCCCCGGCAGCTCCGAGCCCTCGCCGTCCCCGCGCATCGGTGGACCGGGGCTCGAGGCCGTCCGCGCCATCGCCGCCCGCTATTTCCGTGATCCCAAGCCGACGGAGGAAAACGGATCGTCTGCGGTGGGCCAAGAGCCGATGAGCATCGTGCCCTCGACCGTGATTGGCGCAACCGATGCCGCCAACTACCAGCGCATTTGCCGCGAGTGCATCCGCTTCTCCGCCTTTGTGGTCGACGATGACGAATGTGACCGCGGTGTCCACGGCACCAACGAGCGCATCACCCGTCGCGCCTACCTCCAAGGCATCCGCTTCCTCATCGCCCTGCTCCACACGCTCTAGAATGTGACAAAGGGACTGAGCCGATTTCATCGGTAATGAGACAAAAACTGTCATAGAAAAAGACTAAGATATCTTAAGAGACATATGCCGGGCTTGGTATTCCTTGAACGACTGCGGGCGTGTGCCAGACTGCCTCGGCCCCCCGGGGAGTGCCCGGGCAGGTCGCCGTGTGACTGGGGAGGAAATTATGCAGGAGCTCAGAGAGATGACGTCTCGACTCGTGAATATTGCTACCGGGGGGGGTGTCTAAGCAGGGAACTTCCTGGTGAACATCGGCCGCGCGAGCGGTGGTCCGTCATGTCTTATGGCCGCCGTCGTGGGCTGCGCCCGGTTTCGCCATATGCGATTGTTCTGGCCCTCGCCGTCGCGCTGACGGCGAGTTTCTTCCTGCCGCTTCGTGCCGAGGCGGCGATCTCCGACCACACGGTTCCGACGACCTCGCCCTCGGGGACGACGATCAACCTGTTTGATTACTGGGTGAATCCCGATGACCATCTGTCGGTTTCCGGCAGCGGCGGCGTCAACGCAGGCCACAAGTTCCAGTTTAACGACGGCAAGGGTGATGGGCCGCTCAACCAATGGACGGGCGGCACGAGCCCGCGGCCCGGCATCGTCAACAACACGCTTTCAGGCGGCTACCCGAAGCTTTCCGAAGCCTTGGGCGACGAGTCCCTCCGCTACCTGTTCGATTCCTCTGCCCAGACCGGCAAGACGTCCCATTTTGGCGTGACGGCCCTCCTCAAGGTTCAGGGCGGCTACTACGTCTATGACAGCTCCGAAAACTACGCAGCCTACAACGCTGACAAGAATGCCTTCGACATCTATGGCACCTGGGGCATTGACAAAGTGGGCGATTCGTCCCACCAGGGTCAGTTCTTCCCGTTCGACGCGGCAGACAAGGTGTTCAAAGAGGAAAACGGCCAGCTCGTCCAAACCGGCATCAAGGCAGACAACACCGGTGATTCGCGCTACAACGGCGGCAAACCCGTCAACCACCACTTCGGTCTCTCAATGTCCACGCGATTCGTGCAGCCCAAGGGCGGCCTGACGAACAATAATAATGACATGACCTTCGAGTTCGCCGGCGATGATGACGTCTGGGTGTTCATCGATGATGTCCTCGTGGGTGATATCGGCGGTATTCACAACCGCGCGAGTCTGAGCATCAACTTTCATACGGGCGACATTAAGGTAAACGACAATTACAACGGCACGCTGAAGAGCAAGTACCAGGAGGCGGGCAAGGCCGGCGACACGAGCTGGGAAGGCAACACCTTCGCCGACGACACCAACCACACCCTCAAGTTCTTCTACCTGGAGCGCGGCGCCACCGACTCCAACATGGAGCTCAAGTTCAACCTCGTGACGGTGCCCGAGTCCGACATCATAAAGTTCGACCAGGACGGCAAGTTCGTACAGAGCGCCGAGTTCGCGCTGTACAAAACAGACGAGAACTTTACAGATACGACCAATGACAAGAACGCGCTCCTCGGCTCCGGCACCACGGACGAGGCCGGCCACCTAACGCTCACGAACGACGATGACAACGGCGTCATCAACTTCGACGATCTCTACAACAAGAATCACGGTAACAAGTACTACCTCCTGAAGGAGACGCGCGTGCCGGAGGGATACCGCTCGAGTCTCACGGCGACAGGTGGCAGCATGCAGCTCGAGTACGTGCCCGCGAGCGCTGAGAACGGCGCGGGCGGCGTCATCATCAACCGCGGCGGTATGGATGCGGACAGCGTCGTGTGGAAGACTGGTGCGTTTGCCGGCGCGAAGGAGACCATCACCGCACCGGTGAACGTGTACAAGGCGGATGATGACCTGACGAAGTCCGACGAGACCGTCAACCTGAAGTCTGGCATACTGTTCGCTGTGGTGCTCAAGCGCGATAAAAGCGCAAACGCAGATATCAAAAATCAGAACAATTGGTACGCCGTGTCGGGCGACCCATCGACGGGAATGGGGTACACCCTCGCCGAGAAGCCGAGCAAGGCCGGCGCTATCGAGGCGGCGAAGAAGGACCTGCACGCCTTCACGCTCAACACGAGCGGCCAGTACCAGGTAGAGATTCAAAATCTGCCCGGTGACATCTCCAAGTACTACTACCTGCTGAGCGGTGATGCCCGCAAGGATGCCGAGTACACGGTGGCCATCTACCACACAACGGAGAGCTCCATCGCCAACGCGAAGCCCGAGAACACCGTCCACGTGTACAGCGACGGCATCGCAGACGGCACGAACTTCAAGCGGCAGTTCGCCACGCGCCTGCTCGTCACGAACATCCAGAACCGCCTGTTCGTGCAGAAGACCGATACCGAGGGTAAGCCCGTTGACGGGGCGAAGTTCGCCCTGTACACCTCCAGACAGGTGACAACAGACGCGAACGGCAAGGTCGTGCTCAAGGGCGAGCAGACCCCCTACGACACCCTGACGACGGGGTCGGTCGGCAACCCGGTCCCGCTCGAAGGTGCGGGCATATTCCCGAATACAAGCGCCGGTAACAGGCCGCTCGTGAATGGAACTTACTTCCTAAAGGAGGTCTCGGCTCCCAAGGGCTTCCTGCTTAACGATACGCTCACCAAGGTGATTGTGGACGATTACGGCGTCCATGCCGATGCTGGTACGGACGATGACGGCGTTTCGACGTTCGTGGGCCCGGGCGCGCTCATGAAGAGTCTGGGCCAGTTTGGCGCAGAGGGCGACATCGACAACACGCTCACGTGGATCAAGGGCCAGCGCCAGACGTCCGACGGGACGCTCGACGGCAACGACAACCTTTCCTGGAACAATGACGCCAAGGGCGGCGAGGATGAGGTGCACCTCAAGTACGGCGCCAACGGACGTGTCTACCAGTATGGGCCCACCGAGGAAGGCAAACCTTATCGCTTGGAGACCGAGACGGGCTGGATACGTATGGGCATCACGCAGGACGTGCCTGGTGACACTAATGCGAAGGGCGCCCGTGCCAATCTGGACGACATGAATTTGAACGCCCTGTTCACAGGTGCCACCTGCGTGCGCGTGGCGAACGAACGCGAGGCGAGCCTCGAGGTGACGAAGAAGGTTGCCCTGCCCGATGGCCTGACGGGCAATAAGGACGCGGAGTTCACCTTCAAGTTCACCGTGCCCACGACGGCGGGGAAGACGTACAAGGCCGCGGTGTTTGAGAACGCGGGGACCGCAAGCGAGAAGCAGGTCGGCAAAATGTTCGACCTCGAGAACGGCCGCGAGCAGACCATCACGGCCGACCAGACGATCCGCGTGTACGGTCTCGCCGAGGGTGACCAGTACGCGGTGCAGGAGCTGACCGATACGGACAAGATGCCGGCCGGCTTCACGCTGACCAAGCGCGAGCAGGGCGGCAACGCCCTGAGCGGCGAGGACGACAGCATCTCCGGCACGATTGCGAAGCAGAACGCCAACGGCACGTTGGCCGAAGCCAACAAGCTGGTATTCACGAATACCTACAGCGTAAAGCCGCCGGTGACGCTCACCAATGCGTTCTGGGCGCAGAAGGTGCTCCGGGGCCGTGACTGGAAGGATGGCGATAGCTTCAAGATTTACCTGCGCGCGGACAAGGGAACGCCGATGCCCGCCAGTGCCAAGGATGCGCCCGTGAGTGGTATGAAGCAGGTTGTGAAGACCGTCAAGAACGGGGACAAGTTCGACTTCGGCAATATTGAGTACGCCAAGCCCGGCACCTACACCTATCTCATTGCCGAGGCCACGCCGTCTCAAAACGACGCTAGCTGGCTGCCCGGGTTCGGGTATTCAAGCGCTTTCTACCGCGTCACGGTGACGGTGAAGGATAGCGGCGACGGCACGCTGTCGCAGCCGGCAGTCAAGATGGAGCAGACCTACACCGACGACGGCGTGAGCCATGAGGACAGCCCGATCGAGGTCGCTGACAAAATCGCCAAGATCACGAACGCCTATAACACCGATGAGGAGACCATCTCCTTCAACGTGCAGAAGACGTATGCCGACCAGTCCGGTGCAAATCCGCTTGTGAAGGATAAGTTCACGTTCCAGCTCGAGGCACTCGGCGGGATGAAGAATGATGCCGTGCCGAGTGGAGCCATCGATTTCGGCAAGCTCGCCACCTCCTACAGCGTCGGTGCCAGCAAGGTCCCCATGCCTAAGGGGTGCACGTCCACCACGACCACGGCGAAGAACGATGACGACGGTATCGCTGCGTTCCCGCAGATCACCTATACGATGGAGAGCGAGAACCTCACCTACGTGTACAAGGTGACCGAGGTCAAGGATTCCGATACATCGACGTCCAGTGGCATAGGCTACGACGATACGGTGTACTACGTGCTGGTGAAGAACCAGCAGGTTGATAACGAGTCTGGGACGGGTAAGTGCCTGTCCTCCACGGCCACGTATTGGAAGGCCGACGGCACGCAGCTGACGGACACGGGTGGATATATCCCGTTCAAGAACACCTACACGGTGACGCAGACGACGTCGGCACCGGTTACTGTGCAGAAGACGCTGGCTGGGCGTGCGTGGGAGACGAGCGATGCGTTCGACTTCACCCTGACGCCAGCGGATGATGCGACGAGGGATGCGGTTAAAAACAAGGTCGTTACCCAGAGGAAGGCTACCGACTCCGATGAGACCGGCGATCTGACGACTAAGGTTGAGATCGCAGGCGCCGGTGACGCGACGCGTTCTGCAACCTTCGGTGTGGGCGACCTGGTGTTCACCAAGTCGGGCACGTATACGTTCAATGTGAACGAGACGAAGCCGACCGACGCGGATAAGACTGGTATTGCGTATGACGGCCATACGTCCACGGTGACGTACACAGTGACCGATATCGAGAACGGCAAGCACACCGGTAAGCTGACCGCGTCGGTTGCGTACGACAACAAGCAGGCGACGACGGATGCCGACCGGCAGGTGACGGACGCCGCCGCGTTCACCAACATCTATGCGGCCTCTGGTACCTACGCGGGCATCGATGTGACCAAGACTCTGGTTGGTACCCCGCTGAAGAATGGCATGTTCCCGTTCACCATCGAGGCGATGACGTATAACGGTACGACGGCCCCGGAGCCGGCTGATACCGATAAGTCGTTCAAGAACACCGTGGGCAAGGATGACGGTGACGATACGCAGACCGCCACGATGTCCGGCAAGCTGAAGATGAACTTCACGCAGCTGAGCTACAACAAGGTGTATGTGTACAAGGTGTCTGAGGCGCATGGCGCCAACGCTGGTGGATACACGTATGACACCGAGTACCCCGGTGACGCCTACGTGCTCATTGCGGTGAAGCCGAATCCGGACAACAAAGGTCAGCTCTACACCGAGACGACCATCGCGAAGGGCCCGGGCGTGACGGCGCTTGTTGGCGGGGGCGGCAACGTTGATGCGCTGACGGCCGAGGCGATTAAGGGCCTCGATACCACGACCAACTACGTGAAGACGGTCTCGAGTCGCAATGCGAAGCCCGCTACGCCTACCGTCCCGTTCAAGAACAGTTACAAGTCAGACGCCAGCGACGAGCTGACCCCGCAGGTGACGAAGAAGATCTCCGGTGTTGAGAGCACGGAGAAGGCGTTCTCGTTCACGCTGACCGCCACGGAAGAGACACAGCAGAAGATCGCCGCCGGCGACTTGGGTGTGTCGGACGACCTGGCGGGCGACGCGCACGCGGAGTCCAAGGCCACGAAGGACAAGATTATCAAGGACAAGGGCCAGACGGTCGACTTCTCGAATATGACGTTCAACAAGGCGGGCGAGTACACGTTCACGCTCACCGAGGTGCACAACGCTGATGATGATCCCGCAGCGGACGGCGTGCAGAACGCCGGCTGGACGATGGACGCCTCGACCTATACCGTCACGGTAAGGGTCGAGGATAAGGACGCCAAGCTGACCGTCACGGGCGTGACGGTGAAGAAGGATGGTGACGCTGAGGCCAAGCCCATCAAGGCTGAGGTCAAGGACGGCAAGGTGAACCTCGCCACCTTTATCAACAGCTATGCTGCGAAGGGTTCCGTGACCTTGGCGGCGAAGAAACGCTTTAGGGGCGGTGCGCTCGCGGGGAACGACTTCTCGTTCGCTCTGTACAAGGGTGACAAGGCGGAAGGCACGCCCATTGAGACCGTCACGAACGACGAGAAGGGCAACATTACCTTCCAGCCCATCAACTACACCGAGGCAGGTGACTACGAGTACACCATCAAGGAAGTTACCGGTAACGACCAGACCATCGTCTACGACGGTCAGAAAGTGAAGGTCAAGGTCAGCGTTACCGATAACAAGAACGGCACGCTGGACGCGACCGTCACCTACGGCGGCGATAAGGCCGTGCCGACCTTCACCAACGTGAAGCCGACGACGGACGTTACCGTCGAGGCCACGAAAGTTCTCGCGGGCAAGGCGCTGACGGACGGCGCGTTCGCCTTCGGCCTGTACCAAGGCGACACGTCCACGGGTAATCCCGTCAAGATCGTCCAGAACGACAAGGAGGGCAAGATCAATCTTGCCCTCACCGGTCTGACCATCGGCGAGTACGACTACAAACTCAAGGAGGAGAACGTCGGTGCCGATCCGACTATCACCTACGACACCAAGGCGGTGAAGGTTCACGTCTCGGTGAAGGCGGAGGGCGACAAGGCGAAGGCGACCGTCACCTATGACGGCAAGAACGATGCCCCGACCTTCACTAACAAGTACCAGCCCGCCGAGACCTCGGTGGCGCTCACGGCGAAGAAGGCCTATGTGAAGCCCGACAACACGCCGGCCACGCTCAAGGGCGGCGAGTTCACCTTCGACCTGTACGAGGGCGACCTGACGGCTGAGCAGCTGAAGGGCAAGCAACCCATCCGGAGCGCCAAGAACAGCGAGGACGGCACCGTCACCTTCCCGGCCATCGACTACACCAAGGCCGGCGAGTACAAATACACCGTCGCGGAACAGGAGGGCGACCTGTCCCACGTGACCTACGACGCTACGGTGCACCATGCCGTGGTGAAGGTCATGGACAATGCCGGCAAGCTGGACGCCGCTGTTACCTACGATGGTGACAAGGCCAATGCCCCCACCTTCACGAACACCTACACCGCAAAGGGATCCGTGGAGCTGACGGCGACCAAGATCGTTGCGGTCGCGCCGGGCTTCACGCACGACACCAAGCTGAAGGGCGGCGAATACACGTTCGAGCTGAAGGACGCCGACGGCAAGGTGCTCGGCACCACGACGAACAAGGCCGATGGCACGGTGAAGTTCACGCGCAAGTTCACGCTCTCCAACCTGGGCGGCGCTGCGAGCAAGGACTTCACCTACACCATCGCGGAGAAGCCGGGCACGGAGCCGGGCATGGTCTACGACACCCATGCGCTCATCTACAAGGTGACGGTCGCGGACGATGGCACCGGCTCGCTGACGGCCACACCGCAGGTAACGAGTGGAGACAAGACCTTCACGAACACGTACCACCCGAAGGAGACCTCGGTAACGCTCAAGGCGACGAAGCGCTTCACGGGTGGCGAGCTCGCAGGGGGCGACTTCACGTTCCAGCTGCTCGACAAGGATGGCAACGTGATCCAGACCGTCCAGAATGACAAGGACGGCAAGGTCGCCTTCCAGGCAATCAGCTACGACACGCCGGGCGATCACGACTACACCATCAAGGAGGTTGCCGGCAACGACCCGACCGTCGTGTACGACACGAAGGACGTGAAGGTCCACATCAAGGTCTCCGATGAGAAGGGCGAGCTAAAGGCGACCGCCACCTACGACGGCGAGGCCGACGTTCCGACCTTCACCAACTCGAAGCCGACGACGGACGTTACCGTCGAGGCGACGAAGATCCTCACGGGCAAGGACCTGACGGCCGACGCGTTCACCTTCGGCCTGTACGACCAGGCCGGCAACGAGGTCGCCAAGGGCACCAACGACCGGGGCGGCAAGGTCGAGCTGGCCGTCAAGAACCTGAACCTGGGCGAGTACGACTACACGCTCAAGGAGGAGAAAGCCGGCCAGACCGTCGACGGCGTGGCCTACGACGCCAAGGAAGTCAAGGTCCACGTCAAGGTAGAGCAGAACCAGGGCGACAACAACAAGACGAAGGTGACCGTCACCTATGACGGTGCCGCTACGGCTCCCACCTTCAACAACACCTACGACGCAAAGGGTTCCGTAATCCTGACGGCGACCAAGACCATCAAGGTTGCGGACGGCTTCGACCACACGACGAAGCCCGCGGACGGCGAGTTCACCTTCGACCTGAAGGACGCTGCCGGCAACGTGCTCGACACCGCGAAGAACGATGCAAACGGCAAGGTCAGCTTCACGCGCGAGTTCCAGCTCTCCGACTTGGACGGCGCCGCGAGCAAGGACTTCACCTACACCATCGTGGAGCAGCCGGGCGCGGAGCCGGGCATGGTCTATGACAGCCATCCCCTCACCTATACGGTGACGGTCACGGACGGCGGGAACGGAGCACTGAATGCGAAGGCGATCGTGACGAGCGCATCCGGCTCGGATACCTTCACCAACACCTACCAGCCGGCCGCGACCGGCCTGGCCCTCGGTGCGCAGAAGAGCTATGTGAAGAAGGACGACAACACGCCGATCGTCCCCAAGTGCGGCGAGTTCACCTTCGATGTGTACGAGGGCAACCTGACGGCTGAGCAGCTTGCCGGGGCCAAGCCCGTCCGGACCGCGACCAACGGCGCGGACGGAAGTGTTAACTTCGACGCCTTCTCCTACGCGAAGCCGGGCACGCACGAGTACACCATCGTGGAGCGGAAGGGTGATCTGGCCTACGTGACCTACGACGCCGCGGTGCACCATGCCGTGGTGACGGTTGCGGACAATGCCGGCACGCTGCAGGCGAGCGTCGCCTACGACGGCACGAATGTCACGAAGCCCAGCTTCACCAACACCTACGAGGCACAGGCGACGGACTCCGGCGCGATCGCCCTCACCAAGAGCGTTGACGTGCACGACGGCAGCTATCAGCTAAAGGCGGGAGACTTCGCCTTCGAGCTGGTGGGGTCTGACGGCTCGGTGATCCAGACCCAGAAGAACGATGCGCACGGCAAGGTTGCCTTCGACAAGCTGACCTTCGACCATGCGGGCACCTTTATCTACACGGTCCGCGAGGTGCAGCCGACGGACGACGCGCCGGGCGTGCCGGGCGTGACCTACACCGGCAAGACGTACACCCTGACCTATGTGGTGGCAGACAACAACGACGGCAAGCTGGTGGTGGAGAGCTCCACGGCGAAGCCGAGCGAGGGCACCGAGAACGGCGTAACCCCCAACACCATGACGTTTGCGAACAGCTACCAGCCGCGCGCGATCTCCTACCAGATTTCCGGCACCAAGGTGCTTAAGAACGCCGACCCGGCCACCACGCGGACGCCCGCCAATGGCGAGTTCACGTTCGCGCTGATTGACGTGGCCACCGGGCAGGAGATTGACCGGACCACGAACGTGGGTAGCGCGTTTACCTTCAAGGCCATCTCGTACACTGCGACTGGTTCGCATGCGTACCAGGTGAAGGAGGTTGCGGGCCAAGATGGCACCATCACTTACAGCGATGCGGTGTTGGATGTGACGGTGAGCGTGACCGACGACGGCAGCGGCCAGCTGACCGCGACGGCGAACAAGACGGCTGCAGATCTGACCTTCACCAACGCCTACACGCCGACGGCAACGACGGCGACGATTACCGGAACGAAGGCTCTGACCGGCCGCGACCTGGCCAAGGGTGAGTTCTCCTTCGACCTGAAGGACGCCGACGGTAACGTGGTGCAGACGGTGCAGAACGGCGCCGACGGTACGTTCGGCTTCGCGCCGCTGCAGCTGGACAAGGTGGGGACGTACGTCTACACCGTGTCCGAGCGGGCAGGGGCGACGGCGAACGGCGTCACCTACGACACGACGGTCTTTACCGCGACGGTGACGGTGACGGAGGATGCGGAGACGCACGCGCTGGAGGCGCAGGTTGCCTACAGCACGGGCGGCAAGGCTGCGGATGCGGTGACGTTCAGCAACAGCTACGCGCCGGCCGCGACTGAGGTGAAGCTGGGGGCTTCCAAGGTGCTGAGCGGCGAGGACCTGAAGGAAGGGCAGTTCTCCTTCCAGCTGAAGGATGCCGACGGCAAGGTGCTGCAGACCGCAAAGAACGCGGCGGACGGCACGGTGGGCTTCGAGGCGATCTCGTACGACAAGCCCGGAACGTACGCCTACAGCATCTCCGAGGTGGACGACGGTCAGAAGAACGTGACGTACGACGCGGCCGAGCACCGGGTAACGGTGACGGTGACGGACGACGGTGCGGGCCATCTGGTGGCGACGGTAACCTATGACGGCGCCGTGGCGCCGGTGTTCAAGAACACGTACACGCCGCCGACCACCCCGCCGGTCAACTCGCCGACGGAGCCGCCCACCAACCCACCGGTGTCGAAGGAGGAGAAGCCGGGTCTGCCGAACATGGGCGATACCAGCTTGTCGCCGATGGCCCTGGGTGGCATCGCGGGCGGCGCGGTGGTGCTGATCGCCGCAGGCGTGATTCTGCGGCGCCGGAACCGGTAACTGCGGCGGCCGAGAAGGGCTTTGATTGAGGGCGGGTGGTCGCAGGGCGCGGCCACCCGCCCTTTTCGGTGAAAGGCTATGTTAGCCCGCCGTTTGCACGTCCGGCTCCGGATGGAACTCGTACTCCGGCTCCATCATCTTCTTCCAGGTCTTCCTGTAGCGCCCGTCCTCGAGCTGCTCGCGCATGAGCGGCGTCCTGTTCCCGTCGCGCCTACCTCCAAGGCATCCGCTTCCTCATCGCCCTGCTCCACACGCTCTAGAAGCCCGGAAAAGCTGCACGAAGCAGCCATCTGGACCCGGAAAAGCTGCAAATCTAGGCCAAATACACCCGGAAAAGCTGCAAACCGCAGGTGAAGGAGTTACATTCCGTGCGGGTTATATGCAGGTATGCCTGCGCACGCTATCATGTATGGGTTAGACCGCAACTATGTACCCCATACGCGAAGGGATGCGCATGTATCTGAAGATCGACATGTTCTAGCTGGGCTTACCCCCGCAGTGGCGCCGCGCGCCCCATCAACTCTGCCGATTTTCACCTTCACGCACATAAAGGAGTCCCGCCATGCGCGACAAGCTCGAAAAGATTATTAAGGCCTACGAGGAGCTCGAGAAGAAGCTCTCCGACCCGGCCGTCGCCTCCGACATCAAGGAGTTCACGCGTCTCAACAAGGAGTACGCACACCAGTCCGACCTCATCGCCGCCTCGCGCGAGTACATCGGCGCGCTCGATGACATCGAGGCCGCCAAGGAGATGCTCCGCGACACCAGCGATGCGGACGAGAAGGAGATGCTCCAGATGGACATCTCCGAGAACGAGGAAAAGCTCCCACAGCTCGAGGAAGACATCAAGTACATGCTCATCCCGAGCGACCCCAACGACGACAAGAACACCATCGTCGAGATCCGCTCCGCCGCCGGTGGCGACGAGGCCGCCATCTTTGCCGGCGATCTGTACAAGATGTACCAGCGCTTCTGCGAGTCGCGTGGTTGGAAGACCACGGTGCTCGATTCCAGCCCCAGCGAGGCTGGCGGCTTTAAGTCCATCGAGTTCAAGGTCGAGGGCGACCGCGTCTACTCCGTCATGAAGTACGAGTCCGGCGTGCACCGCGTCCAGCGTGTCCCCAAGACCGAGTCCCAGGGCCGTATCCAGACTTCCACGGCTACCGTCGCCGTGCTTCCCGAGGCCGAGGAGATCGACGTCCAGATTAACCAGTCCGATCTGCGCATCGACACCTACTGTGCTTCCGGCCCTGGCGGTCAGTGCGTTAACACTACCTACTCCGCCGTGCGCATTACCCACCTGCCCACCAACACCGTGGTGCAGTCGCAGGAGCAGCGCTCCCAGATTCAGAACCGCGAGGTCTGCATGCAGATGCTGCGCGCCCGTCTGTACGAGATGGAGCTCGAGAAGCAGCAGGCCGAGCTCGGTGCCGAGCGTCAGAGCCAGATCGGCCACGGCAACCGTTCCGAGAAGATCCGTACCTACAACCAGCCCCAGGACCGTGTGACCGATCACCGCATCGGCTTCAACTCCACCTACAACGGCGTGCTTCTGGGCGACCAGCTCGGCACCGTCATCGAGGCCCTCGCCGCCGCCGAGCGAGCCGAGAAGCTGGCACAGGCTGTGTAGGTTCCGCCGTTCTACCGAACGGCGGACCAGCCGACGCTGCGCGGGCCGCATTTGGACAATCTGACGTTCAACTTCAAGGGCGCGACCAGAAGGTCAGCGCCCTTTCGTTTAGAAGTCGCGGGGCGATTTTTGATGCGTCGCGCGTCAAGTGATTTGGCAAGTTCTTGGTTAGATATTGGTTAGTTTTGGGGCAACCTTGCCAAAAGCTTGACGAATGCAAATCTAGACGTCGGCGAATGAACACTTTGAGCGAGCTCGGTGCAAAAATCTGGGCTGATTCTCGATAATCGCCTTCAATCGTCCCTTGCCAAGCGCTGGCCTCGCGTACAATCTGCTCCGACATTCGCGCGCCGTCCGGCGCTTAAGAGGGGAGGGCCCCATGGCAAACGAGATTTGGACCATCAAGCGTTGTCTCGAGTGGACCAAGGAGTACCTGGCCGAGCGCGGCGAGGAGCACCCCCGTCTTTCTGCCGAGTGGCTGCTGTGCGCCGCCACGGGCCTGGCGCGCATTGACCTATATATGCGCATGGACGAGACGCTTAACGCGGCTCAGCTCGAGACCATGCACGCGGCCGTTGTTCGTCGCGCTAAAGGTGAACCGCTGCAGTACATCACCGGCAGCACGCAGTTTCGCATGATCGACGTCACGTGCGCCCCCGGCGTGCTCATTCCGCGTCCCGAGACCGAGATGCTCGTCGATGAAGTCCTCAATTATCTGGATGCCGAGGTGCTGAGCCCCGAGGCTGCCGCCCGTCAGCGCGTTGAGCTGCCCTGGAACGATGAGGTTGAGGAGGCACGCAAGGCCGAGGCCGCGCTGGCAGACGAACGCGCGACCGCCGAGCGCCGTGCCGCTAACCTGACGGCCGCCGACGAGGCGGCGCTGGGCGGCGATGTGCTGGGCAGCCGTGCCTATGCCGAGGAGCTGGCCGACCGCGAGGCCGAGGAAGCCGCCGCGCAGGCAGCAGAAGCCGAAGCCGCGGAAGCCGCCGAGCCCGAGCTCGACGAATACGGCATCGCCATCGAGGGTGCCGACCAGGAGACGGCTTCAGCTCAGGATGCCGCTTCGCCTGCCCCAGCCGAGCCCCGCATCGCCCGCGTTCTCGAGGTCGGCTGCGGCACGGGCTGCATTTCGCTCTCCCTTGCCTGGGAGCGCCGCGGCCACATTACCTGCACCGCCACCGATATCGAGCCGCGCGCTATCGATTTGGCCACCAAAAACCGCGATGCGCTTGGCCTCACGTCCGACGAGGTCGCCTTTAGTCTCACCAACCTGGTGAGTTCTATTCCCCGCGAAGAGTGGGGCACCTTCGACGTGCTTGTCTCCAACCCACCTTACATCCCGACCGGCGTCATGCGCTCGCTGCCGCACGAGGTCAAGGATTTTGAGCCCGACCTGGCGCTCGAGGGCGGCGCCGACGGCCTCGATATCTTCCGCCGCCTGCTCAATGCGGCGCCTTACATGCTGCGCGCCGGCGGCCTGTTTGCCTGCGAGCTCTACGAGGGTGCCCTCGATGCCGCGGCCGAGCTCTGTCGCCAGGCAGGCCTTTCGGACGTGCGTATCGTCCATGACCTCACCGATCGCCCCCGCATCGTCCGAGCCATCGTCACCGAGCCCAAACAGCGCCAGTAATATTTATTAACTGGTTAGCAAAAATTATAAAGTAGTTTATAATTAGGACGGCTGAAAGAGGTCGGCCCATGCAACCTCCTACCTTTCGGGAAATCATTGCCCTACTCAAGCACGATGGATTCGTGAAGGTCGCGCAAGTCGGTAGTCATGCTAAGTATGTTTCTGGTGACCGTGTTGTCACCGTGAACGGCTCTGGTGGTGATCGACCAAAGAAGGGCACGTGGGCAAGTATTCGTCGCCAAGCTGAATGGTAGTTGGAGGCAAAATGAGGCAGCGATTTACCTATGACTGCGTTCTCATAAAAGAAGACGACGGTTACTGCGCCAGTTTCCCGCAGATTCCCGGCGCCTTTGCCGATGGCGATACGCGCGAAGAAGCGATTGCCCATGCCACCGAGGCACTGATGGCGTTTTTGGCCGACGACCTCAACAACGGTTTGACTCCGGCAGGGTACGAACGCTCGGCCGAGGTCGTGGCCCTTTCAGTCGAAATCGACCACGAGGACGCTCGGGAAGCGGCGTGCCGAACATTTAAAGACGCAGCGCTGGACCTCAAAGTCTCCGCTCCGCGGATTACCGCGCTGGTCAAAGCCGGAAAGCTCGATGTTGAACTTGTCGACGGCCGTCGGATGATAACGATAGACAGCATCGAGCGCTACGCCGCCCAAGAACGCCACGCCGGCAGGCCAAAGAAGTTCGTCGCAGTCCAATAACCCCCTCACTTTCACCGACTACTAGAGCCGCTCACCAAACCAACATGCGCTCTGGGCAAATAGGTTGAACGTTTCGTGCGAGAATGCCCCACAGTAAACAAACTTGCACCAGAGCGTAAGGGGCTGGCATACACATGCAGACGGTCTATCGGGTATACGAGGGAGCGCGCGAGCCGCATCGGCTTGCAGTCGAGCGCACGGCCGAGCTACTCGGTCGCGGCGGCCTGGCGCTTATTCCAACCGAGACGGTCTACGGTGTCGCCGTGGCGGTCAACGCCTTCTCGGATGCCGTTCCACAAGATACAAGTGAACCTCTGCCGTGGCCGCGCGATCCGCAGGCCACCGTCAACGGCGCCGCGGTCCCCGCACTCGGCACCGGCTATCGTCGTATCTTTACCCTCAAGCAGCGCGAGCTCACCCAAACGGTTGCCTGGCTGGTCGATGATGCCGAGGCACTCGACCGCTATGGCGTGGATATCCCTAACGAGGCCCGCGTGCTCGCCCGACGATGCTGGCCGGGCGCCCTGACTATCGTGGTTAAGGCGGCCCCCTGCGTGCCGACCTTTATGCGCGCCGCCGACGACACGGTGGCACTTCGCGCTTCGGCCTCGCCCGTGGTGCAGGCGCTCATCCGCGCCTGCGGCAGCCCTCTTGCCTGCACCAGCGCCAACACGCATGGCGCGCCCGCGCCGGCAAGTTTTGTCACGGTGGAGGAGCGCATCCTGGAGGGGGTCGATGTGGCCGTCGACGCCGGTGAGACCCCGTGTCGCGACGCCTCAACCATCGTGTCGTTTCAGCACGGCGAGCTCCAGATCCTGCGCCAAGGCGCACTTCCCGCATCAGAGATCGAGCGGGTCCTGTCCGACCCGATGCAATAGAAAGGTGTAAGCGATGTCGTTGAATCTAGGTAGCCTGGGTATGGAAGACGCCTCGTTTAGCTTTGGCGGTTCCTACATCATGGCGCTCGACTGCGGCACTACCTCGGTACTCGCGACTATCGTCGACGAGTACGGCTGCATCGTCGCCCAGGCGCGTCGTAGCGTCAAAACCAGCTTCCCGCGCCCCGGCTGGGTGGAGCAGGATCCCACGGAGGTGCTTGCCAGTCAGATCGGCGTGATGATGGAGGTCCAGTTTAAGAGCGGCATCCATTCTGACCGCATCGCCGCCATCGGTATCTCCAACCAGCGCGAGACCACGGTGGTGTGGGACCGCATAAGCGGCCAACCCATCTATAACGCCATCGTGTGGCAATGCCGTCGCACCGCACCTCTGATCGACGAGCTGGTCGAGCAGGGCGCAGAAGAGCTGGTGCGCTCCCGCACGGGGCTTACGCTCGACCCGTATTTCTCGGCCTCCAAGGTGCAGTGGATCCTCGACAACGTCGATGGTGCGCGTGAGAGCGCGGCGGCGGGCGACCTCATGTTCGGCACCATCGACACCTGGCTCATCTACAACCTCACCGGCGGTCAGGTATTTGCCACCGACTACACCAATGCCAGCCGCACCGCGCTCTTTAATATCCATGCGCTCGATTGGGACGACGATCTGCTGGCGCTTTTCGACGTCCCGCGTTCCATGATGCCCGAGGTTCGTTGGAGCTCGGGCGACTACGGCCGCGTCGCGAGCGACATCATGACCAACATGCCACCCATCATGGGCGTGGCGGGCGACCAGCAGGCGTCGCTGTTCGGCCACTGCTGCTTCCATCCCGGCCAGACCAAAAACACCTATGGCACGGGTTGCTTTATGCTCATGAACACCGGCGACGAGATCGTCGAATCCAAGAACGGTCTGGTCTCCACGATCGGTATCGCCGCGGACGGCAAGATCAGCTATGCGCTCGAGGGTTCTATCTTTGCCGCCGGCTCAACCATGAACTGGCTGCGCAACAACATGGGCATCATCTCGAGCGTGAGCGAGTCCGCGCAACTCGCCACTTCGATTAACGACAACGAGGGCTGCTACTTCGTCCCCGCCTTCGCAGGCCTGGGCGCTCCCTGGTGGGACCCGCATGCTCGCGGTATCGTGTGCGGCCTGACCGGCGCCTCGAGTCGCGCGACCATTGTGCGTGCGGCCTGCGAGTCCATGGCCTACCAGAGTTATGACGTGCTACGCGCCATGGAGCAGGACGTGGGACTTTCGATTGAGCGCCTGTCCGTCGATGGCGGTGCCTCGCGCAACGAGTTCATCATGCAATTCCAGGCTGATCTGCTGGATATTCCCGTGCTGCAGTGCGAGACGGTGGAGACCACGGCGATTGGCGCCGCGTACTTGGCGGGCCTTGCTGTCGGCTATTGGGAGGATTTGGAGGAGCTGGAGCAAAACGCTCAGATCGTCAAAGTCTTCCATCCTCACATGTCCGCCGAGCGCCGTGAGAGCAACCTCGCTGGTTGGCGTGATGCCGTCAAGCGTTCGCTCAACACCGCTCAGTAGGGTTGCGACGAGCTGCTCGATACAACAAACCGTTAAACTTATGCACGGCGCGAGGCAACAACGTCGCCAGGCGTCTTGTCAGCAAGGCCATCTTCCGGCCGCAACGAAAGGGGCAATCAACCCATGACCGTCACCTACGATACGTCCCGCGTGACGCTTGTCGACCATCCGCTCGTCCAGCACAAGCTGTCGATCTTGCGCGACAAGAGCACCGGCACCAACCAGTTCCGCCAGCTCGTGCGCGAGCTTGCGCTCTTTGACGGCTACGAGGCCATGCGCGACCTGCCCATGGAAGACGTCGAGGTCGAGACTCCCATCACCACCGCCATGTTTAAGCAGCTTGCCGGCAAGAAGCTCGCCATTGTTCCCATCCTGCGTGCGGGCCTCGGCATGGTCGACGGCATCCTCGACCTGGTGCCCTCCGCTCGCGTGGGCCACATCGGTATGGAGCGTGACGAGGTTACCCACGAGCCGCATGAGTATTACTGCAAGATGCCCAAGGATATCGACCAGCGCATCTGCCTGGTTGTCGACCCCATGCTCGCCACGGGCGGTTCGGCCGAGATGGCCATCAGCTACCTGCGCGAGCGCGGTGTTAAGGATATTCGCATGCTGTGTATCGTCGCGGCCCCCGAGGGCCTCAAGTCACTGACCGAAAAGGACCCCGACGTACATATTTATACCTGCGCCATCGACGACCATCTCAACGAAGCTGCCTACATCGTTCCCGGCCTGGGCGACGCCGGCGACCGCATCTACGGCACGCTGTAATCTCTGGGGCATACCGGCTAACGTCGAAAATACGAAGAAATGGTGCGCGCGGTCGAACAAAAGACGACCGCGCGCACTCCTGTTAACGGACGTTTTGCCCTGCAGGGTTCGAGAAAAACGTATTACCGTACCTGCGGCATAAAGAAGGTCTTAAGAAAACGAACAGGTGCGTATTAACCGATGCTTTTTCGGTTGTACTTTAGCGATTGGCTCGTACAATAGTCACCAATGTTTGGCGGGAACTGTCCTGTGAGGCGATAAAAAAGGAAAGTGAGGACGCCAGTGTTTCAGATAGCCGATCTGCTCGCTATCGTTGCAGGTGCCATCGCGGGCGCGATTGCCTTCCTTCCCTTTGTCTTTACGCTCAAGCCGGTTCTTGACGATAAGCAGAATGCGGACATGCTCAAGGGTATGGTGAGTCTCGCGGTCTCGGCAATCGCGTTGCTTGTCTTTACCTTGGTTGTGTTTGTGTTGTTCGGAGAGGCATTTCGCATGTTCCTCCTGGGCGAGGCGATCGGCTTCGTGGCCTTTATGGCCGCCTGCGCGGTTCGCGTCGCCAAGGCGCTGCGAGATCCTCATGAGGTCGAAAGGTAAGTCGTGGAAATTTTTGAAAAGCTGCCTGATGAGATTAATCATCTGGTCAGCGAGTTCAGCTCCACCCCTGTCGTGGGCGATCTGAGCTGCGGCATCACGCAGTACTCGTTTTGGCTGATCGTCTCCACGATCGTGCTCCTGATCGTCCTGGCCGTGTTCAAGAAGAAGCAGACTTTGGTTCCCAAGGGCTTCTTCGTCAACGGTTTCGAGTACATCATCGAGTACGTCGAGAACGATATCGGCAAGGGTGTCGTGGGTGAGAACTGGAAGAAGCACTTCCCGTTCCTGTGCTCGCTTTTCCTGTTCATCCTGATCAACAACATGATCGGCCTGATTCCGGGAATGAAGCCCGGCACCGGCGCAATCGGCTCCACCGCCGCGCTCGCCATCTTCGCCTTCGTGTACTTCATCTACTACGGATGCAAGGCTCACGGCGTGATCGGCTACATCAAGAGCCTCGCTCCGCAGGGCGTGAGCTTCCCGATGAACGTGCTCGTGTGGGTCGTCGAGCTTTTCTCGACCTTCCTGCGCCTCATCACGCTCGCCGTCCGTCTGTTCTGCAACATGTTCGCAGGACACGTGGTCATGGGCTCGTTCGCCATCATGGCGAGCATGTTCATGCAGCCGCTGCTTCAGCAGGTTTCCGCGGCCCACGCCGTCGGCGCCCTGCCTTCGCTGGCCTGGCTTGCCATTCTCATCCTGATCTATGCGATCGAGCTTGTGGTCGGCGCCATCCAGGCTTACGTCTTCACGGTCCTTACCGCCGTGTATGTCTCCGAGGCAGAGGAGGTCGCGGAGGAGGAGTAGTCTTCCGTTCGCGCCTTAAAGGTAAGGCAATTCGTTAAACCGCCGGTGCCCGTACCCATGGAGCCCGGCAGTTATAAAAAGGTTATCCTGCGTGAAATAAGACACGCACGACAAAGGAGGAATCGTGGGAGTTATCGGTTACGGTCTCGGTGTTATCGGCGCTGGTCTTGCTATCGGCCTGTCTGCTCTGGGTGCTACGGGTGCTATGGCCCGTCAGCCTGAGGTCCAGGGCCGCGTGTTCACCGTCTTCATCATGGGCTCCGCTTTCGGCGAGGCTCTGGCTCTGATCGGCTTCGTTGTCGCGCTGATCGTTAAATAGCACGGAGCGTCAAGTATGAATCTTTCATCCCAGAAGAGCGCGATCGCACTCTCCGCGTCCGCGGCCGCGCTGCTCATGCCGGTTTCCGCGTTCGCCGAGGACGGCGCCGCCGGTGCGGACATCCTCATCCCTAAGATGGCGGAGTTCATCCCGGCGCTTATCGCCTTCCTGATTATCTGGATCGTGCTGGCCAAGGTCGCCCTGCCGGGCATCATGAAAACCATGGAGGAGCGCGGCAAGAAGATCGAGGAGAGCCTCGACGAGGCCGAGAAGACCAAGCAGGAGGCTATCGCCAAGCGCGCTGAGTCCGACTCGATCGTCACCGACGCCCGTCGTCAGGCTGCCGACATCGTTCTCGAGGCCCGTAAGGACGCCGAGTCCGAGCGTGCCCGTATCATCGAGGCTGCTCACAAGGAGGCCGAGGAGATCATCGCCAAGGCCCATACGACCGTCGAGGACGAGCGCAAGTCCATCTACGCCGGTGCCGCGAGCTCCATCGCCGACCTGTCCGTTGCCGTCGCCACCAAGATCGTGGGCGAGGCACTCGAGGACGATGCTGAGCAGAAGAAGCTCATCGAGCGCTACATCCAGGAAGCAGGTAGCCTGAATGCCGACTAGCCGCTATCAGGACAAGGTGCTCGAGACCTACGCGCGTTCCCTTTTGGAAGCCGCCAAGGCCGAGAACCATGTGTTCGAGGACCTCGAGATGATCGAGCGCTTGGCTTCTGCCAGCCCCGAGATCATCGCCGTGCTCGACACCATGTCCAAGCGCGACCAGCTCGACCTTCTTCCCAAGGTGGCAGCTGCCTTTAAGTATGTTGCCGAGGAAGACGAGGATGTAGTGGGCGTGACCGTCACCACGGCGATCCCGCTCGACGACGAGCTGCGTCAAACCATCACTAAGAAATGCGAGCAGGACTTCGGCCGCAAGGTATTCCTTATCGAGCAGGTCGACCCGTCTATCGTGGGCGGCCTGGTGCTCGAGGCCCGCGGCGAGCGTCGTGACATTTCCGTCAAGACGCAGCTGCGCATCGCGCAGGAGACCCTCGCAAACTCTGCTAATTCGTACGGAGGTGAAGCCTAATGTCCGAAACCCTCAATGCCCAGGATATCGCCAAGAAACTGCAGGAGCAGCTCACGAGCCTCTCCGCGACGGTCGATACGCATGAGGTTTCAACGGTCGACGAGGTAGGCGACGGCATCGCGCGCGTCTCCGGCCTCAAGAGCGCCATGGCAGGCGAGCTTCTGGAGTTCAAGAGCTCCGATACCGGTGAGACCGTCTTCGGCCTTGCCCAGAACCTTGACCGTGACGAGGTCGGCGCCGTTCTGTTCGGTGCCGTCGACTCCATCAAGGAAGGCGACGAGTGCCGCACCACTGGCCGCGTTATGGATATCCCCGTGAGCCGTGCCATGCTCGGCCGCGTCGTCAATCCGCTCGGCCAGCCCATCGACGGCCTGGGCGACATCGTCGCTACGCACCGTCGCCCCATCGAGTTCAAGGCTCCCGGCGTCATCGATCGTACCCCGGTGTGCGAGCCGGTTCAGACCGGTCTGCTCGCTATCGACTCCATGGTGCCTATTGGCCGCGGTCAGCGTGAGCTCATCATCGGTGACCGTAAGACCGGTAAGACCGCCATCGCCATCGACGCTATCCTCAACCAGCGCGGCAAGGGCATGGTCTGCATCTATGTCGCCATCGGCCAGAAGGCCTCCACGGTTGCCAACATCCGCGAGACCCTCGCTCAGCACGGTGCACTCGACTACACCATCATCGTTTCGGCCACCGCTGCCGATTCCGCCCCTATGCAGTACATCGCGCCTATGGCCGGTGCCGCTATCGGCGAGTTCTTCATGTACAACGGCGAGGACGGCAAGCCCGCCAGCGAGACCAACCCCGGTGGCCACGTGCTCGTCATCTACGATGACCTGTCCAAGCAGGCCGTGGCCTACCGTCAGATGTCGCTGACGCTGCATCGTCCGCCCGGACGCGAGGCCTATCCTGGCGACATCTTCTACCTGCACTCTCGTCTGCTCGAGCGTGCCGTCAAGATGTCCAAGAAGAACGGTTACGGCTCCATGACGGCACTGCCGATCATCGAAACCCAGGACGGCGACGTCTCGGCCTACATTCCGACCAACGTCATTTCCATTACCGATGGTCAGATCTACCTGCAGTCCGAGCTCTTCTTCCAGGGTCAGCGCCCGGCAGTCGACGTGGGTATCTCCGTGTCCCGCGTCGGTGGCGATGCGCAGACCAAGGCCATGAAGCAGGTCGCCGGCAACCTCCGTCTGGACCTCGCTTCCTATCAGGAGCTCGCTGGCTTTACGCAGTTCGGCTCCGACCTCGACGAGGCTACTCAGAAGCAGCTGACCCACGGTGCTCGCATGACCGAGCTCCTGAAGCAGCCGCGTTACAAGCCGTTTGAGGTTGGCGAGCAGATCGTTACGCTGTTCGCTGGCAACGAGGGCTTCCTGGATGACCTGGAGATCGCCGACGTGCTGCCTTTCCGTGCCGAGCTCATCGAGTACATGGACAATGGCTTTGGCTCGCTGCTCGACAAGGTTCGCGCCAAGAAGATCGATGATGACACCAAGGCTGAGCTCTTGCGCGTCATCGGCGACTTCAAGCAGCAGTTCATGGCCAAGCACCATTCGGATGTTTCTGGATCAGAGGAGAACTAAGCCCCATGGCCAACCTTCGCGACATTAAGAAGCGAATCTCCTCGGTTACCACGACCAAGCAGATCACGCGCACGATGGAGATGGTCTCTACGGCCAAGATTCGTCGTGCCCTCGATCGCTCCAAGCAGGCCGAGCCCTATAAGGAGGCGCTGACCGACGTCATGTTGACGGTCGCCGGCGACGCCTCCTGTTCGGGCACCGATCCCATGCTGCAGAAGCATGAGAGCGTCAAGCATGGCCTGATTGTCGTTATTGCCTCGGACCGCGGCCTTGCCGGCGGTTTCAATACGACGGTGGAGCGCACGGCCGAAAAGCTCGCCGCTTCTTGGGCGAACGACGGCATCGAATACGAGATCATCGCGTGCGGGCGTAAGCCGGCCACGTATTTCCGTGACCGCGCAAACGTCGTCATGCACTTTGAGGGCAACTCCTCTGAGCCCGATTTCAATCAGGCCCGCATGATCTCCTCTCATATCTGCGATGCGTATCGTGCCGGTGAGCTTGACCGTGTCGAGCTTGTCTACCACCACGCCAAGAACCGCGTGGATCAGGAGCTTCGCGTCGAGCATCTGTTGCCGCTCGACCCCGAGATGATCGCTATGGCCCACGGTCCGCGTAAGAACGAGACCGACGCCCCTAAGCGCATCTCGTCCACGTTCGAGTTCGTGCCCTCTCCCGAGCATGTTCTCGGCAAGCTTGTGCCGTCTTATATCCTGACGGTCATCTACCAGGCCCTGATCGATTCGGCGGCTGCCGAGCAGGGTGCACGCCGCAAGGCCATGCACTCCGCGACGGAAAACGCCACCGCGATCATCTCGACCCTTACCCGCACGTATAGTCGCGTGCGCCAGGCTTCGATCACGACCGAGATTAACGAGATCGTCGGCGGAGCCTCAGCATTGGAGGAACAGTAATGGCTAATAACACCGTAAAGCTTGCGGTCGAGGAAGCCACCAAGAAGACGACTGCCGGTGATGGTCGCATCGTGCGAATCATCGGCCCTGTCGTCGACGTCAAGTTTGACGGCGCGGTGCCCCCGATCTACAACGCGCTCACGGTCGAGGCCGAGACCCCGATCGGTCATCTGAGCACGATCCTCGAGGTCGAGAGCCAGCTTCCGGGCGGCGTCGTCCGCACGGTCGCCATGTCCTCGACCGACGGCCTGCAGCGCGGCCTCATCGCCACCGATACCGGTGAGCCCATGAAGATGCCCGTTGGTCCCAAGACGCTCGGCCGCATTTGGAACGTCATGGGCAAGCCCGTCGACGGCAAGCCTATGCCCGAGGTGGAGGAGTTCTACCCCATCCACCATGCTGCGCCCCGTTTCGACGAGCTCACCACCAAGACCGAGATCTTCGAGACCGGCATCAAGGCCGTCGACCTGCTCGAGCCCTACATCCGCGGCGGCAAGACAGGTCTGTTCGGCGGCGCCGGCGTCGGCAAGACCGTTCTGATCCAGGAGCTCATCAACAACCTCGCCCAGGAGCACGGCGGCACCTCGGTGTTCACCGGCGTCGGCGAGCGTACCCGCGAGGGCACCGACCTGTTCCTCGAGATGAGCGAGTCTGGCGTTATCGACAAGACCTGCTTGGTCTATGGTCAGATGAACGAGCCGCCCGGAGCGCGTCTGCGCATCGGTCTGGCCGGCCTTACCACCGCTGAGTACTTCCGCGATCGCGGCCAGGACGTTCTGCTGTTCATCGACAACATCTTCCGCTTCTCCCAGGCAGGTTCCGAGGTTTCCGCACTGCTGGGCCGTATGCCGTCCGCCGTTGGTTACCAGCCCACGCTGGCAACCGAGATGGGCGACCTCCAGGAACGCATTACCTCGACCAAGACGGGCTCCATTACCTCCGTCCAGGCTGTCTACGTCCCCGCAGACGACCTGACCGACCCGGCGCCTGCCACGACGTTTACGCACCTCGACGCCACCACGGTTCTTTCGCGTAGCATTTCGTCGCTCGGCCTGTTCCCGGCTATCGACCCGCTCGCATCTTCCTCCGACGCTCTCGATCCTTCGATCGTCGGCGAGGAGCACTACCGTGTCGCCGTCAAGGTCCAGGAGCTCCTGCAGGAGTACTCCGACCTTCAGGACATCATCGCCATTCTGGGTATGGACGAGCTGTCCGAGGAGCAGCGCCTTACGGTCAACCGTGCCCGTAAGATTCAGCAGTTCCTCTCGCAGTCCTTCCACGTCGCCGAGAAGTTCACCGGCAACCCCGGTGTCTACGTCCGCGTCGAGGATACCGTCCGCTCTTTCGCCGAGATTGTCGACGGCAAGGCCGATGACCTGCCCGAGCAGGCTTTCCGCTATGCTTCCACGATTGAGGACGTGCGCGAACGCGCCCGCAAGATGGGGGAGAAGTAGGTTATGCGTATCCGCATCGTGTGCCCCGTGAGCTGCGCCTATGAGGGCGACGCTGCGTTTGTGTCGATTCCGTCCACGGATGGCGAGTTTGGCGTTCTGCCTGCTCACTCCAGCGAGATCTGCACGATCGACCGCGGTTACGTTCGCGTTTCCGATAAGGCCATGGGCACTGTCGACCACACGTTTGCCGTGGCCGGCGGCTATGCCCAGGTTGCGGACGATGTAGTGACCGTTCTCGCCGAGCGCGCTTGCGATTTGGCGACCGTCGATGCCGACAAGCTTAAAGCTGATATTCAAGGTTTTGAAGAGAAGCTGGGCAATTTGTCGGAGGATGATGCACGCCGCGCCTACCTCTATAATGAAATCGCATGGTGTAAGCTCAAGCTTGCCCAATAGTCAAACGATTTAGCGTTCGACCATTTGCGAACACATCATGCCCGGGATGGCCCAGCCACCCCGGGCATGCTTTTTGAAAGGGTAGACCTTGGATATTATCCGCGTTGAGGGTGGCCACGCCATCGGAGGCTCCGTGCCCGTCTCGGGTGCCAAGAACTCCGCGCTCAAACTCATGGCGGCAACGCTTCTGGCGCCGGGCAAGACGACGCTGCAGAACGTGCCCGATATTTCCGATGTCCACGTGATGGGCAAGGTACTCAAGGGCATGGGCGCTACGATCGATGTTCTCGACGAGCATACGCTCGAGATTGATACCTCTCAGGTCGATTCTTGGGAGGCCCCCTACGAGCTCGTTGCCAAGATGCGTGCTTCCACAGCCGTGATGGGACCCCTGCTGGGCCGTTTCCATCGCGCCAAGATCGCCATGCCGGGCGGCTGCAACCTGGGTGCTCGCAAGATCGATATGCACATTCTGGGTCTCGAGGCCCTGGGCGTAGAGTTCGATACCGCCCACGGCTACATCAACGCTAATGCGCCCCAAGGTCTGCGCGGTACCACCGTCACGCTCGAGTTCGCCAGCGTCGGTGCGACCGAGAACCTCATTATGGCATCCGTGCGCGCGCAGGGTACCACGGTTATCGACAATGCCGCCCGCGAGCCCGAGATCGTCGATCTCGCCAACATGCTCAACGAGATGGGCGCCAAGATTGTCGGCGCGGGTACGCCCGTCGTGACTATCGAAGGCGTGGAAGAGCTCCATCCCGTTACCCATCGCGTGGTGGGCGACCGCATCGAGGCCGGTACCTTTATCGTTGCCGGTGCGTTGATGGCCGACGATCGCGGTGTCGATGTCACGGGCTTTTGCCCCATTCACTTGGGCATGGTGCTCAAGAAGATGGAGCTCATGGGTATCGACTGCGAGCGCGTCGAGGATGGCGTCCATGTAAACCGTGCCGAGCGTATCAAGCCGGTCGACATCCAGACGCTTCCGTTCCCCGGCTTCCCGACGGACATGCAGGCGCAGATTATGGTGCTCTCCGCTCTCGCCGACGGCAGTTCCGTTATTACCGAGAACATCTTCGAGAATCGCTTTATGTTTGCCTCTGAGCTGGTGCGCATGGGTGCCGACATTCGTATCGAGAGCCATCATGCCATGATTCATGGCGTCAAGGGCTTCTCGGGTGCACAGGTTACCTCGCCCGATCTGCGTGGCGGAGCGGCCCTCGTCGTAGCGGGCTTGATCGCCGACGGGACGACCGAGGTTTCGGCCATCCATCACATCAAGCGCGGCTACGAGCAGTTTGTCGAAAAGCTGCAGGCGCTCGGCGCGCATGTCGAGCATGCTACCGTCCCCGATCCCGTCATCTACTAATACAGGTTGCCTATGTTTAATAAAAAGCCCCTCGCGGATACCACCGCCCGAAGACCCTCAACTGGTGCGCAGGCCAAGATCTACAGTCGCGATAACGTGGCTCGCTATTCCGAGCGCGCTCGTCAACGTCGTCGTAGCCACACGATTCGACACGTCGCGCTCATTGTCGTGCTTGGCGTGCTGCTGAGTGCCACTACCGCTGCCGGCCTGTGGTTTGCCACCATTATGGGCAAGCTCGGCGATTCTAATGTCATTACCGACAATCTGCGTCGGGTTCTGGTTGACACCGATGAGGCAAAGGATCCGTTCTACGTGCTGCTTCTTGGCACCGACGGCCGTCCGGGCGAGGATACGTATCGTGCCGACTCGATTATCCTGGCACGCATCGACCCCACGCAAAAGCAGGCGACGCTCATTTCCGTTCCGCGCGACACCAAGGTCGAGTACAAGGGCGAGACCATGAAGATCAACGCCTGCCATACCGTTGGCGGCGCCGAGGCCATGGTCGAGGCGGTCAACGAGCTGTGCGGTGTTCAGATTTCCCACTATGCCGAGGTCAGCTTCGACGGTATGCAGGCGCTGATTGATTCGGTTGGCGGTATCGACATTAACGCAACCGATGATGTTGACGACCCCGAGCACCTGGATATTAAGATTACCGCTGGTCAGCAGCATATGGACGGCGCCACCGCCCTTACCTATGCCCGCTGCCGCTACACCTATGCCGACGGCGACTACACGCGCATGCGCCACCAGCGTCAGGTGCTTGGCGCCCTTGCCAACCAGATTCTCAATAACTTCGATGCCACGAAGATCTTTGGCCTGGTTAATTCGCTGTCCGATATGCTCGTGACCGATATGAGCGTTCAGGATATCGTGGCTACGGTCAATGCCATGCGCGGTATGGATGTCGACGGCATCTACTCGGCCAACCTGCCCTCGTATGCCGACGACAGCACCATGATCGACGGTGTGAGCTACGTCTTTGTCTACGAGGACGAGCTCAAGGAAATGATGGAGCGCGTCGATGCCGGCAAGGATCCCAAGGGTCCCAACACCATGGGTCTTTCCGACGGTTCCAGCTCTACGATCGGCGACCTGAACAACAACACGTCTGACGACTACGCAAACGGTACCGCAACCTCATCGGTCAGCTCTGACGATTCCGATGACTCAAGCGATTCGAGCGATTCGGACTACTACGAAGAGCCCACCGGCGACGGCAACGGCTACGAAGCCAACTACTAGAGTTACGCGGTTTTACCAAACCGCGTAACCAGTTGACGCTGCAAACCCGCCAGAGCGGCAATCTGCCTTTCAACTTCGGCGGCATGATCAAAAGATCAATGCCACCTCGTTTCAAGGCACCTTGCTCGCTCTGGCGGGTTTTCGCTGTCGGTGCCAAAACATCGGCGTAACACTTGGCACATGGGTAGTCATTGGGGACGTTCTTAAACGACTGGTCAAAGGGGGCACTCTTGATGCACTTGGCACTTGGGGACGTTCCTTTTGTACCGGCAGTTTGGGACACTCCTTGCTTCAAGAGGCTGGCGTGCGTCAACCTATTCTCGTTGCAGTAAAAAAACCGCCCCGTTCTTGGTTGAGGACGGGGCGATTCGTCTTTTGGACTTGTGCAGCCAGGCTTATGCAAAGCGGGCGACGAGCTCCTGGAGCACGTCGGTCATCTTGACGAGCGAACTGACCGGGACGAATTCGTTGACGCTGTGGTAGCAATAGCCGCCGGTGGAAAGGTTGGGGCAGGGCAGACCGCGGAACGACAGCTGCGCGCCGTCGGTGCCGCCGCGAATCGGCAGCACTTGGGGCTCAACGCCGCAGGCAAGGTAGGCTTCCTTGGCAACATCAATAAGCTCGGGAAAGTCACAAACGATCTCGGCCATATTTCGATATTGCTGCTTAATCTCGACCGTCACGCGCTCCTCACCCAGACGCTGGTTGAGCATCGAGGCGGCGGCATCAATAAGGTCGAGTTTCTGCTGGAACTTGGCGGCGTCATGGTCGCGGACGATGTAGCGCGCCGTGGCGTGGTCGACGGTTGCAGATACACCCTCAAGGTGATAAAAGCCCTCGTAGCCTTCCGTATACTCCGGGCGCTGCGCGTAGGGGAGCAACGCGTTGAAGTCGCAGAACAGATTGCCTGCGTTGACCATACGGCCCTTGGCGTCGCCCGGGTGGATGGACTGGCCCTCAAAGCGGACGGTCGCCTCGGCGGCGTTAAAGCACTCCCACTCCAGCTCGCCGATGGGGCCGCCGTCGACCGTGTAGGCGTACTTGCAGCCAAAGGTATCGATATCCAACAGCTCGGCTCCGTGGCCGATCTCCTCGTCAGGGCAGAAGCAAATGCCGAGTGCGGGATGGGGCAGAGAAGGGTCCTGAGCGATACGTGCGACAAGCGACATGATCTCGGCGACGCCTGCCTTGTCGTCCGCGCCCAGCAGTGTGGTGCCATCGCTGCAGACCAGGTCCTCACCCGCGAGGTCGTTCAGGGTGGGAAGCTTGACGGTACTCATGGCAACGGGCTTACCGTCAACCGTGCCGCAGACCAGGTCGCCGCCTTCGTAGTGTACGATGTGCGGCTTCACGCCGGCGCCCGGTGCAACTTCGGTGGTGTCGAGATGGGCGATCAGGCCCAGGGCGGGCTTGTCCTCAGCGCCCGCACTTGCGGGGATATGCGCGCAGACATAGGCATGCTCGGTCACGTGGGCATCTTCCGCACCAAGCTCGCGCAGCTCTTCAGCCAGCACGTTGGCAAGGTCAAACTGAACGGCGCTCGAAGGTACCTGGTCGCAGTTTGCATCCTCGGACTGCGTGTTGATCTGGACGTAGCGCAAAAAGCGCTCGAGGACATCGGGGTTCGTGGTGGTGTTTTCCATAAAGACCGCTCCAATCTTGGTCGTCGTGTGCAACAAGAACTCTAGCACGGTATGCCACGGCATACCGCGACGCTTGGATGGGGTAGAATCAGCCATTGAATGCAGAAGGGACGGAAGATCATGGATACGACAAATAGCTCGCGCGAACTACATCTGACGGTGGCGAACGAAGACTACTTGGAGTGCATGGTTCGCATTGAAAGCGAAGAGGGGGAAACCAACGGCGTGCGATCGGTCGACATCGCGCAGCGCCTTGGCGTCTCCAAGGCATCGGTCAATAAAGCGGTTTCGGCGCTCAAGGCATCCGAGCTTGTCGAGCAATCGCACTATGGCAAGGTAATCCTGACCGATCGCGGCCGCGAGGTTGGCACGGCTATCTGGTACCGTCATCGCCTCATCCGCACGTTTTTGGTTCAGGAGCTCGGTGTCGAATTTGAGCGAGCCGATTCCGAGGCCTGCATGATGGAGCATGCGCTATCCGAGGACACGATGAGCCGCTGGCTCGCCTATCTCGAAAAGCAGGGAATCAGCGTCGAGGAATAGCGGGATATATATGGATACGAGTTATTACAACCGCTTTGGTGCCGAGGAACTTACGCGCCGCTTGTCGAGCGAGACCTTGTTGGCGCAGGGCCCCATGGGCAGTGTTCTGTTGAGTGAGTACGACGCCGCCGATATTCCACCGGCGTTTTGGAATCTGGCGGAGCCGCAGACCGTTTCTCGTATCCATCGCTTGTATGTCGCCGCCGGTGCGCAGGTGCTCATTACCAATACCTTTCAGGCATCAAGCTATGCCCTCAAGCACGACCAGATTGCGCCGTCCGTGGCGGAGGTCAATCGCGGGGCCGTCGACGATGCCCGCCAGGCGCACCCTCAGCTACTGCTGGGCTCAATGGGCCCGATCGGTATTGAGTGGTTTGCCGAGGACTCTGTCGAGTATCGTGAAATCCGCGGCATTGCGCGCGAACAGGCGCACGCCTTGCTCAATGCTGGTGTTGACGGTCTGCTGATCGAGACGGTGACGTCTATCCGTAATCTGCAGCCCATGCTTGCCGGCGCCCGAGATGCCGCCGACGGCATGCCTGTTCTGGTGAGTTTTGTCGTTGACGATAAAGGCGACCTGCTGGGCGATGGCCTCAACATCGAGGCAGCCGTTTTGTACGCCGAAAAACACGGCGCAAATTCGGTTGGTGTTAATTGCTGTTCGCTTGCGGCCGCGAACGCGGCGGTGCCCAGGATGGTTGCATCGGCGACTACTCCCGTCACGGTGCGTCCCAACGTAGGCGATCCGGTCCAGACTCAGGATGGCCCCGTATGGCACGAGAACCCCGAAGCTTTCGCGCGCGCATGCATCGAATGGAGACATGCCGGTGCCGCAATGGTGGGCAGTTGCTGTGGAACCACGGCAATCACTACGGCCGCGATGGCCGAGGCGCTCGATATATAAAGGGCAAACCGCTCCATACGGGGCGGTTTTTTTATTGCTTGCATGTCCTCGGCAGCATTTGCCCAAATGGTGAATGCTGGTGCCGGCAGGTTGCCGAGTGCATGTTGCGGGTATACCCCATGCGTACCATGATCCAAACACTGTGAGGTGTCTGCGCGTGTGCGCGATAATTCATTTTGGAACTGACGGTTGGCGCGCTCGCGTCGATGAGGACTTCACTGCCGATAACGTTGCCCGTATCGCCGATGCCGTCGGCGAGTTGTGGCAAAAGACCAATCCGGGCAAAACGGTATATATAGGGTTCGACACCCGGCCCCTGGCGCGCGAGTTCGCTGAGCTTGCGGCGGGCGTGCTAGCAGCGCACGGGCTAGACGCCGTGCTCGCTTCGCGACCTGTCCCGACCCCTGCCCTTACGTGGGCGGCGGCTTATGACGGTGAGGCGTGCGGCGCGCTCATGGTGACGGGGTCCCATCATCCGCAGGGTTATCTGTGCCTCAAGATTCGCATGGGTGACGGCTCGACCGCCAACCAGGATGTCATCGAAGAGCTCGAAGAGACTATGGCTCCCGAGCCAATGGGGATCGAGGGGCAATATCGCACCGCGGATATCATTCCTGACTATATGCAGGCGGTGGCATCGTTTGTCGATGCCGAAGCCATCCGCGCCGCGCACTTGCGCGTGGTTGTCGATCCCATGGGCGGCGCAGCCCAGGGCTATCTAGCCGACTTGCTGCGCGAGCTTGGCGTTGAGGTGCACGAGATTCACGCCGGGCAGGTGTCTGATCAAGAAGATATCTGCCCCGACCCCGTTGAGCCTTGGGTGGACACTTGCGAGCGCACGGTTATCGAGGACGGAGCTTGCGCTGGCCTGGTGACCGACGGCGACGCCGACCGTATCGGCGCGGTTGACGAGCGCGGCAGATATATACATCCGCATCAGATCATGGCGCTCGTTTTGGGCGACTTGGTTCAATTTCGCAATTTGGAGGGGCGCGTCGTCGTCAATCTTTCATGCTCGACGCTCGTGCGTCGCATTGCCGAGGCGCTTGGCTGCCGCGTGACCGTCAAACCAGTCGGTTTCAAATATATAGCGGCGGAGATGAAGAAGGGCGGCGTCCTCATGGGCGGCGAAGAAGCCGGTGGTATCGGCATCGCCGCGCATATGCCCGAGCGTGATGGAATCCTCGCCTGTCTGATTCTGTGTGAGCTTATGGCAAAGACGGACGCGCCTTTGGGCGTTCTGGTCGACCAACTCGAGGACAGTTTTGGTAAGACGAGTTACGGTCGACGCGATTTGCGCCTTGAGGCCGAAGATGCCGAAACGTTACGAACCCTGCTGCCGGGCGTAAACCCCAAGTCGATTTGTGGCAAGGTGCCGCAAAACGTTAGTCATATGGACGGCTTGCGTCTGTCATTCGAGGATGACACGTGGCTGCTGGTCCGTCCTAGCGGGACCGAACCAGTGGTGCGCGTCTACGCCGAGGGGTTCTCGGTGGAAGAACGTGATGAGTTGCTCGATGCTGGCTGTGCTTTAGCTAGGGGGACGTATCCGCTTTAACCATGAGGCTGCCTTATATAAAGAGATGCTCGGCGAGCGGTAGGTAACGGCTGGCAAACGTTAGTCGGATCAGAAGATGTGTAGGAAATGTGTACGCCCAGATTCCCGCCCCCGGCGCCCCTCCGGTCTGGCAATATATCTCCTTGCCGCGCG
>PPYE01432539.1_pt1 | contig 94110 bp, 105 predicted proteins | sample 1559881 | NCBI WGS metagenome assembly PPYE01 (sample SAMN08240022, study PRJNA423297) | Human gut metagenome, whole genome shotgun sequencing project.
GTTGCGGCTTGCCGCAGGGGGAGCGGGACTGAAAAGTGTTTCACTTTTCAGTCGGTCCCCCTCAGGGGATTCCAAAGGGTGCAGCCCTTGGCGCACCTTTGGTGACTTTCCCCGCGTCGGGAAAGTCACCCGGGGTCGGAGGGGCGGAGCGCCCTCCCCTCTGAGGGTGTGGGAGCTGTGCTCCCACATTGGGGAGCGCAGAGGGGCGCAGCCCCTCGCATTGAGGCAGAGGCCCACGTCAGCAGGGGCCAAAAAATTATAGCGGCAGCCAAACCTCGCAGCAAAAATATCCTTCCCCTCCCCGCAGCACCGCGCGGCCATTGTGCGCGCGGGCAATCTGCTCGACCAGCTTGAGCCCCGTCCCGTGCCCCGCCGTCCCGTCCGGTAAAAGGCCGCCTCTCTCCTGCCGCAGCGGCGGCAGCTGCAGCCGCTGCCTGCGAAACTGCGGGCGCGGGTCCTCCCCGCTGGCAATCTGGTTGCGCACCCACAGCACACACTCCTTCCCGCGGGAGCGCACCCCCAGCGTGATGGCGCAGCCGTCGGGGTTGTGCCGGATGCAGTTGTTGACCAGGTTGGCCAGGGCCCGCAGCAGCAAAAACTGGTCGGCCTCCAGCGTCAGCGACTGGGCGCTCCGGTCGATCTGCACCTCGATGCTGTACTTCTCGTCCAAACCGCCGTTTAAAAAGTCCGCCGCCGTCTGGCGGATCAGCGCCGCCGGGGAGAGCGGCGCCCTGCGCAGCGGCTGCATCTCATAGTCCAGCCGCATGGTGAGGTTTAAGTCCCCCACCAGCGAGCGGATAGTCTCGCTCTGGCGGCGGATGATGCCCGCCTGCTCCCGCTGGTGCTCGCCGAGGCTCCCGTCCGATTCCATCTGGCTGGCGTACCCCATCACCACGCTCAAGGGGGTGCGGATGTCGTGGGAGATGCCGTTGATCCAGTCCGAGCGGGCCTGGTCGCGCTTGTTCTGGTCGCTGCGGAACCAGAGCCGCAGCAGCAGATAGCTCACCCCGACCACACAGGCCAGCGCCAGAAAGAACACCATCCCCGCCCAGTAGGGCACCAGGTCTAGGATCTCCCGATCCATCGAGAAGGCGTACTTCCAGGTGCTGCCCTTCGGCTCCCCGACGACCAGCAGGCCGTCCTCCCGTACCCAGACCTGCACCGGGTAGTCCCGCAGGTACCAGCGGCTGAAGGAGGCCACATCGGTCAGGCTGTACCGTTCGGGCAGGTCGTCCGGCAGGTCATATCCCCACAGAATCTCGCCGTCCTGACCGATCAGCATCGCCCACAGCTGATCCTCGTCCAGTACCTGCTGCATCGAGAAGTGGTATTCTCCCGGGGCGGTTTCATCCTCGATGAGCGCCTCGGAAATTTCGCCGATCGAGAGGTTCCAGGTCTGCTGCTTGTGCGCCGTGACGCCGATGAAGGCAAGAAGGCCTGCCAGCGCAATCCCCACAATCAGCACCGCCGCCAGCACCACCAGGAGGCTGAGTTTGAAAAATTCCCGCACCCTCATCGCGCTCCCTCCTTCTCCAGCCGGTAACCCAGCCCCCGCACCGTCACCAGGTACCGCGGGTGGGAGGGGTCGTCCTCAATCTTCTCCCGCAGGCGGCGGATGTGCACCATCAGCGTGTTCTCGTACCCCACCAGCACCCCGTCCCACAAAGCGGCGCACAGCGCATCCACCGTGACGATGTTGCCGCGGTTTTCCCAGAGCTTGTGCAGCAGGGCGTACTCCTTGGCGGTCAGGGGAATGCTCTCCCCCTCGTGCAGCACCACCCCTGCGCCCCAGTCGACCATCCGGCTGCCCAGGCGCAGGGCATTTTCATGCCCTGCATTTTTCTGCCCGCCTCCATAGACCCGGCGCAGCACCGCCGCCAGCCGCAGCAGCAGCTCCTGCGGCAGAAAGGGTTTTGTGATATAGTCGTCGGCGCCGAGGCCCAGGCCGCGCAGCCGGGCCTCATCCTCGTCCCGCGCGGACAAAAACAGCACCGGCACATCCCGCACCGCACGCAGCTTTTGGAACAGCGAGAAGCCGTCGCCGTCCGGCAGCATCACATCCAGCAGCACCGCGTCGGGCTGCTCCCGGCAAAAGAGTGTTTCCCCCTGTGCGCAGTCGGCTGCCAGCAGGACGGCATAGCCCTCCTGTTCCAGAATTTCGCCCACCATGCGACGCAGCTGGTGCTCGTCGTCCACCAGCAGAATCCGATATGCCATCGGCCTCATCCTTTCTTTCTTTTTTCTTTCCGGGGCTGTAGCCCCTGCTCCCACCGATGCGGGCGCTCCGCCCCGCGCCCCGGCCTACTTTCTCGCGTAGAGAAAGTAGGCAAAGATACGCCAGGGACCTCCTGCCGCCGCGCCACGGATTGACAGCAGGAAGTGTGACCCCCGGTGTAACTTGGGGAGAAAATAAAGCCCGTTTGCCCACCAGCTCAAAGTGGCAAATCGGTTTAGGTTAGTGGTAGAAACCCTATCGAGGGGGTGCGGGAACCGCAGGGGGAGCGAAGCGTCCCCCTAGGGGGTCCAGGGGTACTCCCCTGGCGCGCCTTTGGTGACTTTCCCGGCGCGGGGAAAGTCACCCGGGGCTTGGGGCGGAGCGCCCAAAAAGGTGGGTGCTGGGGCCACCAGCCCCGCAAAAGCCCCCGGGGTGGAGGGGCGGAGCGCCCGCTCTCTGAGGGTGTGGGAGCTGTGCTCCCACATGGGGAGCTCAGAGGGGGCAGCACCTCTGGTGCGCCCCTCGCATCAGCTCCGCTGCGGCGTCCTCCGCTGCTATTATACCACACCCCCCCTGCCCCCGGTCATTCCGAAAAAAAGAAAAGTAAGGTAAATGTAAGCTTGCCTTCATCGGCATGTAAGGCAGGGGTGGTATCCTGAAGGCAGATCAAAAAAAGGAGGAACCCTTTATGAATATTGTACAGACCACCGGCCTCTGCAAACAGTATGGCCAGAGCATGCGGGTCCGGGACCTCAACCTCTCGGTGCCGGAAGGCTGCATCTACGGCTTTCTGGGGCCAAACGGCGCGGGCAAGTCCACCACCCTCAAGATGATTCTGGGACTGGTGCACCCCACCGCCGGGCAGATCTCCGCCTTTGGCAAGGCGGTCAACCAGCAAAACCGGCTGGACATCCTCAAGCAGGTGGGCAGCCTCATCGAAAGCCCCAGCTACTACGGCCACCTGACCGGGGAGGAAAATCTGCGCATCGTGCAGACGCTGCGGGACGTCCCTGAACGGGATGTGCGCCAGGTGCTGGAGATTGTGCGGCTGCAAAACCAGAAGGACAAAAAGGTCGCCCACTATTCCTTAGGCATGAAGCAGCGGCTGGGGATTGCCGCCGCGCTGCTGGGCTTCCCCAAGCTGCTCATCCTCGACGAGCCGACCAACGGCCTGGACCCGGCGGGCATCCAGGAGATGCGGGAGCTGATCTGTTCGCTGCCCGAACGGTTTGGGATGACGGTCATCGTCTCCAGCCACCTGCTCAGCGAGATCGACCAGATCGCCGACGTGGTCGGCATTATCCGGGAGGGGGAGCTGGTCTTTCAGGACCGCCTCTCGGTGCTGCACGCCCGCAGCCGCCATGAGCTGCTCCTGCGCACCACCGACAACCAGGCCGCCGCCGCGCTGCTGGCCTCCCAGGGGCTTCCCTGCCGGCAGGAGGGCAACTACCTGACCCTCTCGATGCTCAAGGACCCGCAGGCCGCCCGGCTCTCCCGCCTGCTCTGCCAGAACGGGCTGGACCTCATCCGCATGGAGGAGCGCCAGACCAGCCTGGAGGACATCTTCCTGGAGCTGACCGGCGGAAAGGAGGCGAGCCTGTGAGCATGTGCAAAGCCTTGCAGATGGAATTTTGGAAGTGCCGCCGCCGGATGGTGGGTCTGGTGTGCCTGGCGTTTGTGGCGGTGCAGCTGCTTTGGGTCGGGCGCACCTTGTTTGACATGACGCCGGAGGAGCTCTCCCAGGGGTGGATGCTGATTATCTACGATCTCATCCTCATCGACGCCATCATGATGCCCACCACCGCCGCCGTGCTGGCCAGCCGCAACTGTGACCTGGAGCACAAGGGCTCCACCCTCAAGCTATTGGAGACGCTGGTCCCTGCGGGCAGGCTGTTCGACGCCAAGCTCTGCTGGGGCGCCATTCACATCGCCGCCACCCTGCTTGCCCGAACCGCAGGCTTTCTCCTGCTGGGCAGGCTGCTCGGCCTCCCTGAGCAGGTGCCGTGGGACAAGTTTGGCCTGCTGTTTTTCTTTAGCTTCGCCGTCTCGCTGACCATCTACCTGCTGCAGCAGGACCTGTCGCTGTTCTTTCAAAATCAGGCGGTCGCGCTGGTACTGGGGCTGTTCGGCAGCTTTGTGGGGCTGCTGTCGATGTTCTTCCCCCAGTGGGTGCAGAAGCTGGTGATCTGGGGCTACTACGGGGTAGTGGCCATCGCCGGCATGAACTGGAACCCCGACACCCGCGCCACCGACTTTTACTGGATGCAGATCGACCTGAGCGGCCTTGTGCTGACCGCCATCTGGTTTGTTGTCCTATACGTTGTGGGCAAACGGCTGTTTTTAAAGAAGGATTTGTAGCATTTGGACAGCGGCAAAATTCATTCCATTTTGTATAAATTCATCATAAAATTACTTTTTATCCTGTTTTTCATCCCTTCCCACTTTCCACAATCCTCTTTGGAAAGTGAGGAAACTCCAACTTGAGAAAGGAAGGATTCTGATGCTGATGCGATGCCTGAAGGCGGAGCTGCTCAAATGCAGGCGCAGCCCTGTCTGGATCGCCTTTTTGATTCTGCCCATCTTCCCCGCCTTTTTGGGGACCTTCAATTACCTGGGCAACCTGGGCGTGCTGCAAAGCGAGTGGTACAGCCTGTGGAGCCAGCACACCCTGTTTTCCGCCTGCTTCTTCATGCCGGCGCAGTTCGGCGTGTTCTGCGCCTGGCAGTGGCGGCTGGAGCACACCGGCCACAACTGGAACACCGCCATGACCGCACCGGTGCCGCCGCGCGACCTTTTCCTGGCCAAATGGATTCTGGACGTCGGTGTCGCGGCGTTGGCCCAGCTGTGCATTGGGGTGCTGTTTATCGTCAGCGGTCTGCTGGCGGGGCTCTCCCTCTCCAACCTGCCGGCGCTTTGGCACTGGCTGCTGTTCGGTGCGATTGGCGGCGTCACCGTCTGCACCGTCCAGCTCTTTTTGAGTCTTGTCATCCGCTCCTTTGCCATCCCGGTGGCGATCGGCCTGCTGGGCGGCATCGGCGGGATGATTATGATGGCGGAGGGCTTCGGGCTCTGCTTCCCCTACTCGCTGCTGGCGCTGGGGATGCGCGCCAACAACCCGCAGATGGAGCTGCCGATGGGCAGCTTCCTGCTCAGCTGCGCGGCGTTTATTCTTCTGTTTTCTGGGCTGGCGATTACCTGGCTGCAGAAGCGGGATGTCGCCGCGGCTTAAAGATTTTCTCTCCCGAGGGGGCTGTGGCCCCTGCCCTGAATGCGAGGGGCCGCACCTCCGGTGCACCCCTCTGCACTCCCCGGAGCAAGTCGTCAGACTTGGCTCCTGCTCCCACCTATGGGCGCTCCGCCCCATGCCCCGGGTGACTTTCTCCCCGATGAGAAAGTCACCAAAGAATCTCCCAGAGGGGGGACACCCCCTCTGGGTACTCCCCTAGGGGGACCGAGCGAAAAGTGTTTCACTTTTCGCTCCCGCTCCCCCTGCGGCAAGCCGCAACCCCCTCGATAAGGTTTGTGCCACAAAAATAGACCGATCTGCCACTTTGGGTTGGTGGGCAAATCGGTCTTGTTTTTTCCTTTGGTTTCATCGAGGGAACACTCTGTGTTTTCAATCCGTGGCTCGGCAGGTGCCTTGGCTTCGAGGATGCTTGAAGGTTTAAGTTATCGCAACCAATACCGCTAGGGTAGAAAGTGGGGGAATCCAAGGGGGTCCTCCCCCTTGTGCCGGAGGTCCAGGAACCAGGAGGTTCCTGGCGTATCTTTGCCTACTTTACAGCCCGATACCTCCTGTGAGGTCCCCCCGCGCAAAAAGCGCATTCAGTCCCCCAAATTTTGGATCGTGTCCCTGGTCGTTGTCACAACCATCCTGGTTACCCTGACCAGCTTGCGCTACAACGGTAGACTGCCTTCGCTGCTGGATATTCTCTTCTTCGACCTGCTGGTCGGCGGATGCGGCGCCTGCATCTACCTGCTGCGCAAGGACGCGGACAAAATTCTGGAGGAGGCGCAGCGGGAGCGGGCGCTCAAGAAAAAGCAAAAAGCCGAAAAAGCCGACAAGGAGTAAACCTGCCTGTCGCGCAGCCCACCTGAAAGGAGTCTTTGCCATGTCCGATTATTTTGAGCTTGTCAGCAGCCGCGAGAGCTGCCGCAACTATAACCCAGACCGCCGCCCCACCAGGGAGCAGCTGGTCAAGTGTATCCAGACCGCACAGCTGGCCCCCTCGGCCTGCAACTCTCAGCCGTGGAGCTACATCGTGGTCAACGACCCGGAAAAATCCCCGCTGGTCGCCGCAGCCACCCAGACCGCCGACTTAAATAAGTTCACCAACAACTGCCCGGCCTTTGTCATCGTCTGTGAGGAGGACGCCTACCTGATCGGCGGCAAGGAGCCGAACCAGAAATACGCCCACATCGATATCGGCCTGTCGGTCTCTCAGCTGTGCTACGCTGCCACCCAGCAGGGACTTTCCACCTGCATCATGGGCTCCTTCGACCAGAAGATGCTGCTGGACAGCCTGGGCATCACCGAGCCCAAACGGGTGCTGCTGGTGGTTGCAGTCGGCTATGCCGCCACCGACGCGCTGCGCCCCAAAAAGCGCAAACCGCTCGACGAGGTGATGACCTACATTGGATAAGAATATCATCCCGACCGAGGTGGTCGCCGCCCTGATCTGGGAAGGCAGCCGCTTTCTGATCTGCCAGCGCCCCCGCCACAAGGCGCGCGGCTCTTTGTGGGAATTTGTCGGCGGCAAGGTGGAGCCGGGAGAGAGCAAGGAAGAGGCTCTCATCCGAGAGTGCCGGGAGGAGCTTAGCATCACCGTCCAGCCCGGCGAGGTCTTTATGGAACTCACCCACACCTACCCCGACCTGACGGTGCACCTCACCCTCTTGAACGCCTCCATCCGCTCGGGTGTCCCGCAGCTTCTGGAGCACCAGGACATGCGCTGGATCACGCCCGGCGAGATCGGCCGGTTTACCTTCTGCCCCGCCGACGAGGTCATTTTGGAAAAACTCAAATCGTTATAAAACTGCCCTATGCAGCAAAACCCCCGCAGCGAATAGGATTTTCGCTGCGGGGGTTTTTGCGAAGGTAGGAAATAATATCAAAAACAGAAGGAAATTGCCATAAACAAAAAGCCCAGGAGAAGCGCTTCCCAGAAACTTTGCCGGTACGGGTTCTGCTCCAGATACTCGACAAAGTCGACTTTTGTCTTTCCAAACAGGCGCTTAGTTCCATAGATGGTGGAATCAAACAGCCCCAGGTGGCGCACCACCCGCCAAAGTCCAATGCAGAAAAACAGCAACCCGGACAGAAAGACTGCGCTTCCCAGCAGCAACTGACCATACAGCCACCCATAGTACAGGGCAATGCCGGCAGTCAGTACCACCATCCAGACCAGATTTTTTAAAAGCTCCCGTTTGTCCAGCGCTTTACCCTTCATGTTTTTTTGCCTCCAGATACTCCTGATACTCTTTCTGGGAAAGGAAGACCAGATGCCCCGGTTCAACCTCGATCATCTGCGGCTGATTCTGCTCGTCATAAACGTGCATCGCCGGGTCGTACGAAAAACGCACCCGCTTCTTCTCCAGAATCGGATTGGGGATAGGGATTGCCGAGAGCAGCGACCGGGTGTAGGGGTGAACTGGATTTTGATAGAGCAGCTCGGACGGGGCCATCTCCACAATGCGGCCGCGGTTCATTACCGCTACCCGCTCGGAAAAATATTTGACAACCGAAAGGTCATGTGCGATGAACAGGATGGTCAGCCCCAGTTCATGGCGCAGATCGTTGAGTAGGTTGAGCACCTGCGCCTGAATGGAGACGTCCAGTGCCGAAATCGGCTCATCCGCAATAATCAGGTCCGGTTTGGTGATCAGCGCCCGCGCGATGCAGATGCGCTGCCTCTGTCCGCCGGAAAACTCATGCGGATAACGGGTGGCGTGCTCCGATGTTAGGCCGACCAGCTCCAGCATCTTTTTGACGTTCTCTTTCAGCTCCTCTTTGGAGTGAAAGATGCCGTTGATCTTGGCGCCCTCTGTGATAATCTCCTCCACCGTCATGCGGGGGTTGAGCGACGCAACTGGATCCTGAAAGATCATCTGCATCTTGCTGGTCACCGCTCTTGTCTCTTCCTTGTTGAGCTGTCCATCAATCCTGGCACCGTTAAACCACACCTCGCCGGAGGTCGGTTTGTAAAGCCGGATGATGGTGCGGCCGGTGGTCGTCTTGCCGCAGCCCGACTCGCCGACCAGGCCGAAGGTTTCCCCCTTAAAGATCTGGAAGTTGACGTCGTCGACCGCCTTCATAACCGCATTTTTGCTGGAAAAATATTTGCAGAGGTGTTTTACTTCCAGAATAGGCTTGTTATCCATTCTCTCTTCCCGCCTCCTTTAGCTGCTGCTGAATTCTTTTTTGAAGCGCCTGCGGCATCTCCACCTTCGGCGCATCCGGATGCAACAGCCAGGTCGCCGCATAGTGGGTGTCCGACACCTTAAACATTGGCGGCTCCCGCTCAAAATCAATCTTCATCGCATACCGGTTGCGGGGCGCAAACGCATCCCCTTTGGGCGGATAGAGCATGTTGGGCGGCGTGCCGGGGATGACCATCAGCTTATCCCCGCCCTTGGTGTCCAGATTTGGCATCGAGGCAAGCAGGCTCCAGGTATAAGGATGCTTGGGGTCATAGAAGATGTCCTCTACCGTCCCCTCCTCCACGATCTTGCCGGCATACATCACATAGACGCGGTCCGCCATGTTGGCCACGACGCCCAGGTCGTGGGTGATGAAGATAACCGACAGGTTCTTCTCTTTTTGAATTTTCTTAATCAGTTCCAAGATCTGCGACTGGATGGTGACATCCAGCGCGGTGGTCGGCTCATCGCAGATCAGCAGTTCCGGATTGCAGGCCAGCGCAATGGCGATGACGATCCTCTGCCGCATACCGCCGGAGAATTGGAAGGGATATTCATAAAAACGTTTTTCCGCGTTGGGAATTCCTACCGCCTTCATCAGCTCCAGGGCTGTCTGCTTTGCCTGCTCCTTTGGCATCTTCTGCTTGAGAATCAGCGTCTCCATAATCTGCTTGCCGATCTTCATGACCGGGTCCAGCGCAGAAAGAGGGTCCTGAAAGATCAAGCTGATCTGGCTGCCGCGGATGTTGGTAAATTCCTTCTCACTGAGCTTGAGCAGGTCCTGCCCTTTATAGTAAATCTCGCCGCTGTCGATCACCGCGTTGTCCGGCAGGATCCTGGTCACCGCTTTGGTCGTGACCGATTTGCCCGAGCCGGACTCTCCCACAATGGCCAGCGTCTCCCCCTTGTTCAGGTGAAAATTCACGCCGCGAATGGCCCGCACGGCGCCGGCAAAGGCGTTAAAATGAATGTGCAGATCCTTTACTTCTAGTATTTTTTCCAAAGCAATTCCTCCTTTACCGAATCACTCCATTTCGAGGTGCTTTTTCAAAAACGCCGCAACCTTCGGGTAGCAGTCAAACTGGTTTTTGCGCTTGGAGAGCCCGTGCCCTTCATCGGGGTAGCAGAGATACTCCACCGGCACATTCCGGTCACGCAGGCTCTTGACAATCTGCTCCGCCTCCCCAACCGGGACACGCGGATCGTTTGCGCCGTGCACCACCATCAGCGCAGCTGTAATCTGGTCAACCTTGTGGATCGGAGACACCTCCCGCAGGATCTGCCGGTGGTTGGCCAAGCTGCCGTACTCGCTCTCCCGATGCGCCCGACGGTAATCGGCTGTATTTTCCAGGAAGGTTTCCAGGTTGGACATTCCCACGGTATCCACGCCCGCCGCCCACAAATCCGGGTAACGGGTGACGCAGGAGAGGGTCATGTAGCCGCCGTAGCTGGCGCCCATTACCGCGATCTTTCCCTTCGGCGCAATTCCCGCCTGCACCAGATGCTCTGCCAAGCAGGCGGCGTCGTGGACGCTGTCCAGACGCTTCTCCACATCGTCCAGATGGTGATAGGTCTTGCCGTAACCGGTAGAGCCGCGGACATTTGGCGCAACGATTGTCAGTCCTTCCCCGACCAGATACTGGAGCATCGGGGAAAACATCGGTCGCTCTTGTCCCTCTGGGCCTCCGTGAATCTCAACAACAACACCCTTGCTGCCGTCGTTACCTTTGCCCTGATACAGCCAGTACGGAATGGTCAATCCGTCAAAGGACTGAAAATGGCACAGCGTTGGCTCTACCAGATCATCCTTTTCGATGCCCTGCAGGTCAGTGAAGGTCATTCTCTCCACCTTGTCGCAGTCCACATCCAGCATCCAAATATCCGCAGGACGCTGCCCGCTGGTCAGAGTTACCAACAAACGGTGTCCACTCGGCGACCAGCTGCATCCATAATAGCCCATCACGCCTTTAGGAAGGGAAGGCAGATTTTCAAAAACACCCTTTTCTGTGTTGTAAATTTCCAGTACACTGTAGCCGTCGCGGTTGATCTTCACCGCCAGATACCGGTCGTCACAGCTCAGGCTGACATCCTCGATATCCCAGCCTTCCTCATAAATCTTGGTGATTTTGGCATCGGCCACATCGTAATAGGCAAGGTATTTGTATTCGCTGTCCTTGTCAGTCAGGAAGTAAAAACCGCTGCTGTCCTTCTTCCAAGTAGGGTTGGTGTACTGGGCAAAGTCCGCCTGCGGGTCAATGTTCTGGGCAGTTCCCTCCTCAGTATCCAGCATCCACAGACAGTTGTCCGACTGCGCTTTCAGCTTATTGTAGAGCAGATATTTTCCGTTCGGCGAAAGAGCTGCCGGGGTGTTGTAGCTGTCGGTGTTTTGCAGCAGGATTCTCTGCTGTCCGCTCTCACTGTCCAGCTCGCACAGGTCAAAGCTGTGGGGATTGCGCGCGTTGCAGGCAAAGACAACTGTCTTTCCATCCGGCTTCACCCCGCCAAACTGGTGGCGCGCCGCATTGTTCCGGGTCAGATTCTTTGCCTCTCCTCCCTTGGGGAGCTTGTAAATTTGCTCCTGTTCGTTGCCGCCCAAGTCCATGGTGAAGAAGATATTTTCACCACTGACGTGGATGCTCCAAACGCGCTCTTCAAAAAAAGTCAGCTGTTCTTCCTTGCTGGTCGCCAGCGATTTTTTCCAAATCTGGTTGACGCCGCTTTGGGTGCTCAGGTATACAAACTCATCGGCAGTAAGCCATCTTGCCGAGGTGCAGGAGCCGATGCTGAAATATTGCTGAATGGTAGCCATGTCGATTTCCTCCTCAAATTCGAATTACAGTCCCCTCATTCTGGGGTCAAATGCGTCGCGCAGGCCATTGCCGAACATGTTGAAGGCCAGCATCAGCGCCGAGACGACCAGCGCCGGGAAGAGCGTCAGATGGGGACTGCTGGTCAACACGCGCTGTCCCTCCGCCAGCAGGACGCCGATAGAAGGTTCCGGTGCCTGGATGCCGAGTCCCAGATAGGACAGGAAGGATTCAGAAAAGATTGCCGACGGCACCGCAAAGGTGGCCTGGGTGATAATCGGGCCGATGGCGTTGGGCAGGATGTGGCGGAAGATCAGAGTGCGATCCCTTGCGCCCATGGTACGCGACGCCATAACATATTCATAATCCTTGTACCGGTAAAACTGTGCGCGGATCATTCGGCTCATGCCAATCCATCCGGTGATGATCAACACCAGGATAAAGGACGAGACTCCCGCACCCAGCACCATAATAAACAGGATGGACATGACCAAAAACGGAATGCCACCTAAAATTTCGGCGATACGCTGCATCACCATGTCCACCTTTCCGCCATAGTAACCGGAAATGGAGCCGTAGGTGACGCCGATCAGACAGTTAATCAAAACCGAAACAAAACCGATCAGCAGCGATATACGGGTGCCTCGCCACAGCCTGACGAACAGGTCACGGCCAATATTGTCGGTGCCAAAAATGAAGTAGTGGTCTTTGGCACCCCTGTACTCATACATGTCGATATCGGCAACAACCTTTTTGATTTCCCGTCCCTTATAATTCCAGATGTACTCGCTCTTGATCTCCTTGACCGCGTCCCCGTATTCCTCCAGGTCCGCTTCAAAGATATCCATTGTGACACAGCCGTCGGCGATGCCGAGATTTTCCAAAAATGGAATCCTTGGCGGCAGCGTTCCAAAGCTGGTATGCTGTTCGCGGAAATGGTAAGGGCTCAGCATGGGGGCAAAAATTGCCATCAGGATGATGAACAAAATGATCCAGGCCGCACCGATGGCCGCTTTGTTCTTTTTAAAGCGCAGGTAAGCGTCCTTAAAAAAGCCGATTGCCTCGCCTTCCATCTGCTGGTCATAGATCTTTTCTCCCGCTACCTGCTCAAACATCTCCTGCGGAATTTTTTCCTGCGCAATCTGCTCTGCATCCAGCGGCTTTGCAACCTCCAGCTTTTTGGGTTTCTTACTCACGAGCCTTCCCTCCTCCGATTCTAATTCTTGGGTCTACAATTCCGTAGGACAGGTCAACCAGCAACATCGAAGTCAATCCGATGATGGAATAGAAAAACAGAACCGCAATGGTCAGATAATAGTCTGAGGTTTGGATTGACGAAGCGGTCAGCGAACCGATGCCAGGGATACCGAAGATGTTTTCGACAACCATCGAGCCTCCCAGCAGGTTCATAAACATTGGGATGATGACGTTGCACAACGGGATAAAGGAGTTGCGCAACGCGTGCCGCAAGGTGGACTGTACACGGGAGAGGCCCTTCGCTTTGGAAAGCAACATGTATTCCGAATTCAGTGCCTCGAACAGCTCGGCGCGCATATAGCGGGTGATGGTCGCAATGCCGCCAAAGGAAAGTGCCAGGATTGGCAGGATCATCGAAGCAAATTTGGAGAGGGAAAAGCTGGAATCCAGCTCCAGCAAAAACGGGAACCACTCTAGCTTGTAGGCGAACACATACTGCAGCAGCGTCGCAAAGACGAAGGCCGGCACCGAAACGTTGAAGACAACCATCGCCGAAATCACATGGTCAACAATTGTATTCTTTTTCAGCGCCGCTGCGATGCCGCAGGCAAGTCCCACCGGGATGGTCAAACACAGCGAGAAGATATTGAGCATCAGCGTCAGCGGAATCTTATCCCGAATAATTGCGAAAACCGGACGGCGCGGATAGAGTGTCATCGACTCACCAAAGTCGAAGGATAGAAAGTTTTTGATAAAGATGGCATACTGTTCCCCCAAGGGTTTATCCAGATGATACCTTGCCTCCATCGCTTCCTTAATTTCCGGGGCTGCATTTTCTCCCGCCACATCGCCTGGGATCAGCCGGATCGCAAAAAAACTCAGGCTGATGATGATAAACAGCGTGATGACCATCGCCACAATACGCTTGACAATATATTGAAGCAAAGCCATTCTCCTTTCTTCAGGTACTTACAATAATACCGTACCCTTGTAAGGGTACGGTATTATTAGATTTTGCTACTCGGCAGTCAGATCACACTGGTTTACCGCATATCCGACAAACGGCAGATATTCCTGTGTTGCCAGAGTTACACGGTCGCTGTACATGACGGTGTTGTCGTTCTGCATAACCGGAACAAACGCGCCGTAATCCAGCAGCAATTCTTCCATTCTGGCCAGAGCTTCCACTCTGCCCTGCTCGTCGTTGACCAGGTCGCCGTAGACGCAGTCAAACTGCAGCTGATCAAATTCCTCGCTTGCAAAGCCGGTGATATATTTGTCCGCATAGTCGCTGGTCCAGACGTTCATGGTCGCCCAAGGGTTAAACTCATTTGCAAGGCGCACACCCAAGCCCAGGTCATAGTCTCCACTTCTGTATACATCATAGGCGGAAGACGGCGGCATAGCGCGCAGGGTCATCGTGAAGCGATCCTTGCCAAACAGATTCTCGAAGGTCTCCTGCAGGATCTCTGCCTGGCGCTTCTCATCCTCCTGGCCCTCAAAGTAGATGTACTCAACCGATACTGGAGTTCCGCCATTTGCCTCATAAGCTTTGTCGAACAGCTCCTTGGCCTTTTCTGGATCGGTCGCATATTTTTCTGTAACGGCTTTCGCAGCCTCGGTGTCGCGGTAATATTCACCGCCGGAGATTGGGTCACCTACATAGATGGCGGTCGATACGATATAAGGTGCTGCCGGATACAGCTTATAGACATCTTCTGCAATGCTCTCTCTTGGGGTGCCATAGTACAGGGCGTTGCGGAAATCCTTGTTCTGCATAATCGGGTTGTCGGAAGCGCCATTTACAAAGTAGCCCCAAACGTTAGGCGAGCGCATTGGGTAAGCGCGGGGGTCATTCTTGTACTGAACATAGGTCTCTCCGGTCAGCGAATGGTTATCCAGCTCCCCTTTAAAGAACATCTCCTCACGGGTGGCGTTCTGGCTGATGTATCTTCTGGTCATGCTGTCGATCTTGATGTAGCCTTCCTGTACCAGTGGGTCATCGTCGTTGCGGACAAACTTATCGTGGCCATCGGTAATCCACTCGGTCAGGGTGAACATACCAGCAGAAGGGGTGGTCTCCAGCGTGGTGCCATAGGTGGTGCTGGTCCGGTCCTCGTTCATGCAGGCCTCATACATCTCCTCCTGCACCGGCCAGATGAGCGTTCCGATAGTGGTGTAGAAGTCCAGCTCGGTCGCCGGATACTGCAGGGTAATTTCCAGTTCGTGATCGTTGATCAATTTGACGCCAACATCTTCCCACGCGCATTCTCCCTTGAAGTAGGCCTCTGCATTCAGAACGACGCATGGCTCAAACATGTAGGTAGCGTTTTTGTTGACCAGTTTGGGGTCAACCAGCATTTTCATGGTATATTCATAGTCGGTAGCGTCCAGTGGGGTTCCGTCGCTCCAGGTAAGGCCTTCACGAATCTTAACGTTCCAGGTTGTGCCTCCATCCGAGCTAGTCGGCAGCTCCGAAGCATGGTGTGGAACAAACTCCAGCGTGTTCTCCCTATTCTTGTCGGCCATCATCGCCACAAAGGTACCCAGGTTCATGAAAGTTTTGGAATTGGTGTACATCTGTGGGTTAAAGGTAGCCATCGAGGTGGTCCAACCGCGGTAATCTTTCGGTCCGGTATACTCTGCTTCTGCGCTCTGGGTATCCTCTCCACTCTCAACCGTTTCGCTGCTGGAAGGCTCGCTGCCCTGACTGCCCTCATTGCTGGCCTGCGGACTGCCGCAGGATGTCAGAAGCATCACGCACGCTGCCAATAAAGCAAGCAATCTTCTTTTTTTCATATTCTCTCCTCCTTGAATCCATTCTTCTTATTTTCATCGGGCTGTATGACAAACTCCTTTGGCGGCTGTTCCCCCAACAGGTGTGTGACAAAATAGTCCCACTTTTTGCGGATGACGTAATGAAATCGGGATACGCCATGCGCACTGTTTGGGAAGATCAAGCTGTCAAAATCCTTATTCGCTTCGATCAGGGCTGCCATCAGCTTGAGCGTAGCGGCGGGATGGACATTGTCATCCATGTCTCCGTGAATTAAAAACAGTTTTCCTCTCAAATTTTTTGCAAAATGGTGGTTGGCCTGACGGTAATATTTTTCCTCACTGTACGGCCCAATCCAGCGCTCGCCCCAATGGGCATGGTAGATTGCCTGATCGTGATTGCCGCACATCGAGACGCCCACCTTGTAAAAGTCGCCGAACTCCAGCAGCGCTCTCGCGGTTGCATATCCGCCTCCGGAAGCGCCCCAGATGCCGACGCGGTCGGTATCGATCCAGGGAAATTGCTCTCCCAGCTGCCGGATAGCCGCTACATGGTCGGCCAGGCCGCAGCATTCTTCCGCCTTTTCATAGATATAATCGTGGATCTCCTTACTGCGCAGCGGCGTCGCCAGTCCGTCTACAATCACTCCGACAAATCCCAGATGCGCCAGATATTCCAGCCCGCCATAGGGAAGTGCTCCTTCCACCCAGTTCAGCTCAAACGCCTTTGGGGTATTGATGCGCTGCGCACCACCATAGATGTAATCGACTACCGGATATTTTTTCGCGGGGTCAAAATCCTTTGGCTTGATGATAAGACCGTAGATTTTGGTCTTGCCGTCCCTTGCCAGCGCCTCAAACGGCTCCGGCTGGATGTAGAGCTCCTCGATCATGCTGATGTCCGCCTGCTCCAGCAATAGCAGCGGCGTTCCATCTATGCGGTTGACCTGGGTCACCGGCAGGGTCTGAACGGTAGAATGGGTGTCCACACAGTAAAGTCCATCCGGTTGGAAGCAGATGAAGTGCTCCTGCTTTTCGGTCGAAAGCTGCTGCCGCTGTGCTGTATCCATATCGCAGACAAACAGCTCCTGGTAGTACGGGTCAATCTCCTTGTCGACGCCGCCTGCTGTGAAGTAAATTTTCCGCGCCTTTTCGTCGACATATTTTAGCCGCCGGAAGGTTTCCCCGTCCGCTGTATAGCGCTGCTTTTTCTTCCCGGTTGTCAGGTCGATCAGCCACAGGGTGGACCAGCCATCCAGCTCGGAATGCCAGAGCAGCTCGTGGGTGGCCGGCAGATAATGCATGCTCATCTCGGAATAATGTTCCTGCGAGGCGCTGCCGTAATATTCGACAAATCCAAAGGTCTTGTAGGTCTCCTCCATGATGACCTTAGCCGAGGCGGTCCTTGCATCAATCAGTATACAACGGATGGTCTTGAAAAATCTGTCATAACGCACCAGGTAAGCCTCATCGGTGTCCTTGGTCCACTTGACCTGCCCGCCATCGGCATCGAACATTGCCAGCAGATAGAGGATCAGCGGCTGCTCTTCCAGCAGGACCTTCTTCAGGGTTCCCTCCTGTGCATCTCCAACAAAAACTTCTGCCTCCAGGATATGCTCGTCGCCGGGAATCGCATACCGGTATTCCGGATGATTTGGGCGGCTACCTCCCTTTTTGGGAACCGACTGCACCAGTCCCAGCGTTCCCAGCAGCCTGCGGTCAGTGCGGTAGGTCAAAAAGTATCTTCCGTTTGGGGACCAGACCACTGCCGGTTTTTGCTTTGATGGTTTTTCGTTTAAAAAGAGGTCGCTGGTCGGCAGGAAACGCCTTCCCCAATCGATATCCTGGCAGCCGTCAAAGCTCATCTGCTTCTCCACGCCGGTTCTGTTGTCCCGCAGGAAAAGGTTGTGCTCGTGAATCAAAACCGACTGCTTGTGGTCGGGCGAGGTCACCTCCTCTGGATCGTGCAGCGCAAACTCCAGGCGGGTCAAGCTGTCTGCTTCGGTGTCGTAGCAAAATTCTCCCACCCGATCTCGAACGGTAAAGTAGAGATGATTCTTTCCCTCAAAGCTGATATTTTCCAACGGCAGCTCCTGCTCCTCATCGAGTGGCTGCGGCAAATATGGCTCCAGTGCTGACATGAGCTTCTTCCTGTCAAAGAGCGGGACCTTCTGATTGCATGCAAAGTCATACAGAATATACTCTTTGCTCGCCTTCCTTTCTCCCTCCTGCTCCCGCTGCCACACATCTGCACAGTACCAGAAATTGGCACTGTCCTTGATAAAATGAATCTCCGGCCGTTCGTTGAGAACGCACTTTTTGCTGCAGGCACGGTAAAATGCCGCCGCAGATTCATATCTCTGCTGCATATCCAACACACCCACCTCCTATTCCTGATAGGCAATCTCTCCATTTACGATGGTGCAGACAACCCGAGCCGCTGTGTCAATCGCCGGTTCCCCCCGGAAGAGAACGACATCGGCATCCTTTCCCTTTTCCAGCGAACCGATGCGGTCCTCCAATCCCAAAATTTTTGCGGGATTAATGGTCAGCATCTGCAACGCTTTTTGCTGATCCATACCAAAGCGAACAAGTTCACCTGCTTGGCAGACGATCAGGTCGGGGTTCATAACCGGACCATCTGTCATGATGGAGCAACAGACTCCCCTGCGATCTAGTTCAATCAAGCTATCGATGTCCACCTTGCCACACTCTCCCGGTGTCAGGTAAACACCGATCGGTCCGAAGATAATTCCTCGCAGATTTTTGGATGCTGCAATATCATCATAGAAATCGCTTGCTCCCCACGCGTGCTCAATGGTGAGCTCCACGTCGAACTCCTCTGCGATGCGCAGGATGGTCAGCATGTCAAACTGCTCACAGTGGACCTTCATCGGGATTTCCCGGCGCAGCACCTTGCACAGGTTCTCCATTCCCTGATGGTACTCGACCGCTTCGCCTCTCTGCTGCTTGGCAAGATACTCCTTTGCACGAATCAGGTTTTCTCGAATGATCTCCGCGACGCCCATCCGGGTCATGGGCATCTGGTTGCGCTTGCCATAGACCCCCTTGGGATTCCCGCCCAGCGCCATCTTCAGAGCAACTGGATTTTTGATGCACATCTTTTCCAACGAATCGCCGTAGGATTTAACCGCACAGACCATGCCTCCGATGACGTTTCCACTTCCTGGCGGAATTGCCGAGACGGTAATGCCAGCCCGGCACACCCGCTGAAACGCCTTGTCGCCGATGTCAATTCCGTAGTAAGATTCCACCTCTGGTGTGGCATTGGCGGTCATTTCGTTGGCGTCCTGCCCGCTGCCATCTCCAAACAAACCGACATGGCTGTGCGCATCGACAATGCCCGGCATCGCTACCAGTCCATCGGCATCAATGCTTTTTGTCTGCGGAGGCACATCCAGATTCTCTCCTATCGCCGCAATTTTCTGTCCATCAATCAGGATATCTGCCTGCTCATAAATTTTTCCGGCACAGGTATAAATCTTTGCATTTCTGATTACCAGCACGACGTTTCCCTCCCTTTCTCCAAGAGATTTTCTCCCTGGATGCAGACCATTTTTAAAGCAGCCTGATAGGTGGTCAAAGGATTTGCTGTCCAGACGCTAAAGTCCGCGCTCTTTCCTTGTTCCAGTGAACCGGTAATCTCATCGATTCCCAGCAGCTGTGCCGGTGTGGAGGTCATCGCTTGCAGCACCTGGTTTTCATCGATCCCATGTTTGTGCCACAAAATGCCGTTCCACAAAAGCGACTCTTTTCCAGAAGCAAAGCCATCGGAACAGCAGGTGCAGGCAATCCGTGCGCCCTGCTGCAGCAAAGCTTTCAGCGCTTTCCAATCCACCTGCGCATTGTAACGATTAAAGCCGTCGGTCAAGTCTCCAAGCATCACCGCTACTTTGCCGGAGGCAATCTCCTCAAAATGCGCATCCAGTCCATAAGCCTGCGCAAGCACCAACTGCACAGAAGGGAATTCCTTGAGCAGATGGAGAACGCCCTCCATCTCTGCCTTGCTGGCACAATGGAGAATCAGCGGCACCTTCCCAGCCAGCACCGGGAGCAGCGCATCTGATTTTGGATCGTATCCTTTTTCCGGGTCGTAGCTCTGTGCTTTCTGCAAGGCTTCCCGCAGAAGGGAGAAGGAACCCATTCGGGTCATCGGCATGCGGTTTTGTACCGAGTAAGGCTTTTTCGTCGCGCCAGTCACCGAAGCGACCTGAGCAACCTCTTCCCGAATCAACATCCGGTAAGGATGACTGCCATATGTATAAAATGCTGCTGCCTTACCGGCCAAAACATTGGCCGGAGAAGGGGAAATTCCGCTCGCTGTCACCCCATATCGGTAAAGCTGCTGGAAACACATGCTGTCCTGATCAAACGCAAACACTGCGTTCATCTGCGGCAGCACCGGGTCCGAATGTTCGGCCAGGTCGTTGTCCCCCCAGCCAGGACCTTTGCAGCCATAGATATTCAGCGAATCGATGAAGCCCGGCAGCACCATGCAGTCACTCACGTCGATTTGCTGCGCCTCTTCACAGCAAATGTCGGGTGCAATCTGCGCTATCTTTCCCTGCTCCACCAGCATGTCCGCACGGTAAGGACTTCCGCCCAGTCCGTCCCAGATCATGCCGCCTTTTAGAACAAACATTTTTCTTCCCCTCCCTTGAAAATAAACTGCCTCAGCGATATACTATCCCTATATGAATTTATTCATATGAATAAATTCATATTCCGTATCTTGTAAGTATGATAGCAAAAAAATCTCTGTTTGTCAATTAATTTTGTTCACATTTTTCAATTTTTCGACATTTTTATTTTGTTTTCGCTCCAAAAATGCTATAATGAAGTCGCATCGGGACCCATTATACGTGACAGAAAGGAAAAAGACATGCCAAAACAAACTTTCTTCAACCTACCGCAGACCAAAAAAGACCAAATCATCACGGCAGCAACCAACGAATTTGCCAAAGCACCCTACCAGGACATCAGCATCAACCATCTTATCAAGTGCATGGAAATACCGACCGGCAGCTTTTACCAATATTTTGAAGATAAAAAGGATCTTTATTTCTTCATCCTCTCCTCCTACCTGGACGGCCTGTTGGAAGAATCTGTTTCCGAGCACAAAAAATTGAACCTTCTCAGCGACAAACGTGAGGAGCGCAGTACTGCCACTTTCACCAAGACAAGACAAAACATGAAATTTTACAACGAGATCTTTGTTGAAAATTTCAACAAAGCCCCCCTTGATATCAAGAGAGAATGGACCTTTGAATATTTGATTGGGCAAAAATTTATGACCATCTATGACTACAGCTTTTTTGATGCGGAAGGGATTGACCCTCTGATTCGGGAAAACAAATATCTCATGATGGCCTTTGTCATGGTCATCCCCACCATTCTACAATCCTTTTGTGAACGAAGCAAAGACCCTGAGTGCTATGCGCAGCTGTATGACCTATCTTTAAAGGTACTAAAAAAGGGCTTTTCTTCCTGGAGTGCAGAGGAAGAAAAGCGCTAACATATTCCCTAACAGCAAAAATTCCCCGCAGGCAAATATCGCCTGCGGGGATTTCCAGATCTCATATTTTACTGTTCTGCTGCACCTTTATGCCCAATAGGAATGCCGCAGCGTATTGGCGCGGCACTGGCGGACGATGGTGCTGCACAGCTCGTTGTAAGCGTTCAGATACGCTTTTTTTTCCTTCCTTTCGGCGCTGCTCTGCTGCAGAAAAAGCTTCCATCTCTCGCAGTTTTTATGGCAGCCCTCGTAATAATCCGCACAGGTTTTCTTACATGGAATCATGAAAAAGCACTCCTTTCGCTCAAACAAAAAGGCCGGTTTACCAACAGCGGGCGCAAAACTCGCACGCTCTCAGCAAAACCAGCCGTTGTGTTGTACCTCTTTACAAGATAGGGTCTCTCTCTGATAAGTCATTGGTCCGTCAACTCCTGCTTGATTATTGACAACATCATTATAGCACATCTCAGCCTCGATTTCTGCCGGTTTTTTGTAAAATTTTATGAAAGTCTGCGGAAAATTTTTCAGTTTATTGCAAAGAAAGCAGCTGCTTTCGGGCAAGAAATTCTTTCTATCAAAAATGGCTTTCTGGCAGGGAAAATCCCTCGCCAGAAAGCCATCCATACACTCTTATTCTGCTTCGTATGTTCCCTTCTTGAGCAGGACATGGTCCTCCATCATGACCTGCCCGCCGGCGATGACGGTGTTCATCGTCAGATCCTCGTCCATCAGCAGCAGGTCCGCATCCACGCCGGGCGCGATGTGGCCCTTTTTGCGTTCAATCTCAAGCGCGCGGGCGGTATTGCTGGTTCCAAAGCAGAGTGCCTCCTCCAGCGGCATCTTATATTCCTGCACCAGTCGCTTGATCTCCTGATAGACGGTATCGACCGCCGAGTATCCGATGCGCAAAAGATTGCCGGCCTCATCGTAGGTCGACCAGCTGCCCATGCCATCTGAACTGAAGGTGATATTTTGCAGCGGCACTCCCTGCTCCTTTGCTCTCATCACGCAAAGCGACGGGGCGCTCTCCCCTTTGCTGCCGCAGGTCATGTCAATAAAGCCGCCCTGCTTTGCAAAATCGAAGGCCTCTCCCAGCAGCTTGCGGCTGCGGGTGACGTGGGTGGGATGGAAAATTTTAATCGGGATCGAGGTTGTCTCCAGCGCCTGCTCAACCAACGACAGTGTGCGGTCATCGCTGCCCATATGTAAGGTGATCATCCCGCACTTGCCGGAAAGCATACCCGCCACCCGCGCGTCGCTGGCCAGGCGGACCAGCTCATCCAGTGTGACATTGGGCGCGCGGTGATCGGAGAGGGCCAGCTTGACGCCGATAATTTCCTCTACAAACATAATATCCTTGCGGATATCCCCGGTGAGGGTGACACTGGGATAGCCGTAAGAGCCAGTGCAGAGATAGACGGTCAGGCCCTCTTCCTTGAGTGCCTTTCCCCGGGCCAGCAGGCTCTCCATATTGCGGCTGATACCATCGGTGCCAAGCAGGCCAACCAGCGAGGTCACACCGCCCTGCAGCAGCTCCGAAAGCTTGACTGGCGGCACCTGAGTATGAAAACTGCCCTCTCCCCCTCCACCGGTGATGTGAACATGGGGATCAATAAAACCCGGAGTTAACTTTTTCCCCCTGCCGTCGATTACTTTACAGAACGGAAGCTCTCCCTCAATCTGTTCCTCCACCGCTTCGATGACGCCGCCACACACCAGGACATCCCGCACTCCCAGATATTCCGGCGCGTACACTGCTGCCTGCCTGATCAAAAGCATACCACGTATTCCTCCTGAAAATTTTACTGATTTATAAAAAAAGTCCTTGTCCCAAAAACAGTTTGGTCTATGTATTTTTTATTGTAACACATCCATATAGTAAATACTATACTTTTTTCTTCTAATTTGAATCAAGTTTCAGGAATTATGTCTTTCTATTTGTCCATAATTATTATATTATCAATCATTTATACAATTTGTTTAATCAAAAAGAAACGGGCAAAAAGTTTTCCCTTCTGCCCGTCTCTTTTGATCTTTATTTTTCTGGATAGAGAAAATACGCTTTGTATATTTTGATATCAACTATCCTTTTTGTTTGAAACTTTTGCATTGAGCAGCCTGCCGTCCCACTGTTTCATCGCCACTCTAACTGAACGTGCCATCTCTTTGCTGAAAGCCGCGCCTGTCTTTCGCGCATAAAATGCCTGCGCGAAATTGTCGGCGCGGTATGGATTATTGGGATGATACCGCTTCTCCTCCTGAGCAAACATCTGGCGATACTCCTCCTCGGTCAGATGTTTATATTTTTCGTCGAAAACAATATATTGTTTATCGAAACGGTCGCGCAATTTTTTCAGGTGGTTCTCACGGTAGTAACCCAGGCACAGCATACCAATGGGGAATGCCCAGTCCGGCAGGTCGAACAATTTCCGATGCACCTCATAATTCTCCACAATATCCCCGATATAGCAGGAGCCGATCCCCATCGACTCCGCGGCGATGACCGCGTTCTGTGCTGCAATCATCGCGTCCTCGATGGCCAACAGCAGGTCGGATTCCTGCGGCGCTTCAAACTGCAGCCCCTCGCGATCGCAATATTCGGCCACTCCATTGAGGCGGTAGTAATCAAACCAGCGCTGATGGTCCGCTAAGAAGATCAGAATGACCGGTGCAGTGGCGATAAAAGCCTGATGATCACAGGTCTGTGCGAGAATCTCCTTGGTCTTTTGGTCACGCACCACAATGACCGAATACAGCATCTGATTGCCTGCTGTTGGGGCACGCATCATCGCCTCCAGAATGACGTCCAGCGTTTCCTGGGAAATTTCCCGATGCTCATAGACTCGCAGCGAGACACGGTTGTTTAAAACTTGCAGGGTTGGATTGTCAATCACAGCCACATCGCTCCTTCCTTCGAAAAAAGGATAAGAAAAAAGCTCCGGCGTCCCGGAGCTTTTTCCCCCATGACCCTCACCAGGCGGATGCGTCCATCCACAAGCCAACCTGATCACAATCGGCTTTACCCGAAAAGTGCCATGGAAAATCGTTACCTTTACATAATAGCACAGAATCTTAGTGTATGTCAAGGGGACATTCGCTCTGTCCCCACCCTTGCGAAAAATTTTTTCGCAAGACCGGTTATATCGATATATCCGGTGGTATATCCACCACGTAAAAAAGCAGATAACCTAGATCAGTTCGATGATCGCCATCTCCGCTGCGTCGCCGCGACGAGGACCGATCTTGATGATGCGGCAGTAACCGCCGTTTCTCTCCTGATATTTTGGAGCAATCTCATCAAAGACCTTCTTTGCGACGGTTTCCTTTGTAACGTAAGAATAAACCTGACGCTTGGAATGCAGATCATTTTCTTTAGCCTTGGTAATGATCTTTTCAGTCATTGCCTTGACCTCTTTTGCTCTGGTAACTGTGGTTTCAATCTTGCCGTTTTCCAGCAGGAAGGTAACCATTGCTCTAAGCATAGCCGTTCTGCTCGCAGTAACTCTGCCGAGTTTTCTGGTGCCTGGCATCCAAATTCACTCCTTTTTCATGGATTATGGAATGTATCTCAACTATTCGTCACTCTTGTTAAGGCTGAATCCGAGGGAATCGAGCTTTGCAAGAACCTCTTCCAAAGACTTTTTACCCAGGTTTCTGACCTTCATCATCTCATCCTGCGACTTGTTGATCAAGTCGGCAACGGTGTTGACACCCGCGCGCTTGAGGCAGTTGAAGGCACGAACGGAAAGGTCGAGTTCCTCGATGGTCATTTCCAGAACCTTCTCTTTGCCGGTATCCTCCTGGGTGTCCATGATCTCGGTGTTGCTTACCTCTTCGGAAAGATCAACAAAATGATTGAGCTGCCGGGTCAGGATCTTCGCGGAAAGGCTGACCGCCTCCTTTGCGGAGATGGTGCCGTCGGTCCAAACCTCCAGCGTCAGCTTGTCATAGTCGGTGATCTGTTCAACACGCGTATTTTCGACAGTATAGTTTACCTTTAAGACAGGGGTGTAGATGCTGTCGATGTAGATCTTATTGAGGGACATTTTATCCACCTGGGTTTTATCCTGGATGGATTTGTCGCTGCTTTTGTCCCGGGCAATCTGTTTGTTCTTTTCAGAAGAAACATAGCCCTGGCCTTTATCCAGCACAATCTCCATGCGCAGGACAGCGTTTGGTCCCAGGGTAGCGATGTGCATGCTGGGGTCCAGGATCTCAACGTCGGCGTCACACTGGATGGAACCGGCAGTGACCTCGCCTTCTCCCTCTGCGTTGATGTAAACGATCTTCGGGCCATCGCAATAAAGCTTTGCAGTTAGGCCCTTGATGTTGAGAACGATCTCGGTGACGTCCTCTTTCACACCCTCGATAGTTGAGAATTCGTGTTGTACGCCATCAATTTTAATCGATGTGACTGCAACACCAGGAAGCGAGGAGAGCAACACACGTCTCAGGCTGTTGCCTAATGTTATGCCAAAACCTCTGTCAAGCGGTTCCACAACAAATCTGCCGTATGTTCCATCAGATTTAAGTTCTGCGGTCTCAATCTTTGGTTCGATTATCTTTACCATTTTAACCCCCCTTAAATGGCAGCGGCTTTGGGGCCGCCGTTATTTTCGCGTTCCCATGCTGATTGATTTTTGTTCACCAACTCAATAAGACGGACGAGCCTCTTCCAAAAAAGAATTGTCCTTTCCAAAAGAAAGCGCGCCTTATTATTTGGAGTACAACTCAACGATCAGTTGCTCGTTGACCTCATAGTCGATATCGTCGCGGGCTGGCATGGCAGCAATCTTGCCCTCAAAAGAGCCAGCTTCTTTCTCGATCCACTTTGGAGTCGGGTTCTTGCCCAGCTCCTCGACCAGGGTCTTAAATTTTGTGCTGTTGCGGGATTTCTCGCAAACGGCAACCACATCGCCCGGTTTTACCTGGAAGGATGGGATGTTTACGCGATGGCCATTTACGGTGAAGTGTCCATGACCTACCAGCTGACGAGCCTCGCGGCGGGAGCTGGCAAAGCCCATGCGGTAAGCAACGTTGTCCAGGCGGCGCTCCAGCTCCTGCAGCAGGATCTCACCGGTTACGCCGTTCTTACGCTCAGCCTTTTCATAGTAAGCGTGGAACTGTTTTTCCAGGACGCCATAGATGAATTTAACTTTCTGTTTCTCATTCAGCTGCAGGCCGTACTCAGACTGTTTGCGGCGCATCTGCTTTGGATTGCGGCGGGTCTCCTTGGAGTAACCAAGGACGGCCGGGGAAAGGCCCAGCGTTTTGCAACGCTTGAGGACTGGCTGTCTGTTCTTTGCCATAGTTTTGGTTCCTCCTTAATTACACTCTTCTTCTCTTTGGCGGACGGCATCCGTTGTGTGGGATTGGAGTAACATCCTTGATCATGTTTACTTCCAGACCAGCTGCCTGCAGTGCGCGGATGGCAGCCTCACGTCCTGCGCCCGGACCTTTAACAAATACTTCCACAGATTTGAGGCCATGGATCATCGCAGCCTTTGCAGCGGTCTCCGCAGCGGTCTGTGCAGCAAATGGGGTGGATTTTCTGGAGCCTCTGAAGCCCAGACCGCCCGCGCTTGCCCAGGAAATTGCGTTGCCCTGTGTGTCTGTGATAGTAACAATGGTATTGTTAAAAGTAGACTGGATATGAGCAGCGCCGCGCTCAATGTTTTTGCGCTCACGACGTCTTGGTGTGGTGGCTTTCTTAGCGTTGTTAACTTTAGCCATTTCTCAATATCCCTCCCCTTACTTCTTCTTGTTGGCGATGGTCTTCTTCGGGCCTTTTCTTGTGCGGGCATTGGTCTTGGTTCTCTGACCTCTTACCGGCAGGCCTTTTCTGTGACGAACGCCTCTGTAGCATCCGATCTCAATCAGACGTTTGATGTCAAGTGCGACGTCACGACGCAGGTCGCCCTCAACAACAAAATGTTTATCAATATAATCTCTGAGCTTTGTAACGTCATCCTCGTCCATGTCCTTGACTCTGACATCAGGATTTACGCCTGTTGCCGCCAGGATGTCGTTTGCGGACTTTCTGCCGATACCGTAGATATAGGTCAGTCCGATCTCAATCCGCTTCTCGCGAGGCAGGTCTACACCAGCGATACGAGCCATACTTTTGTTGCACCTCCATTATATCGGTCTTGCATATCCCTTTTTGTGTCGGGTGATCGATTCGATTAACCCTGACGCTGTTTGTGTTTCGGGTTGCTGCAAATTACCATAATGCGTCCTTTGCGTTTGATGATTTTGCATTTTTCGCACATGGGTTTAACGGAAGGTCTTACTTTCATTTGAAACTACCTCCTTGTCATGAAGCCTTTTCCAGGAAAAAACTTCTACCCTTAACTTTGGATTTATTTGGAACGCCAGGTGATGCGGCCCTTCTGCAGGTCGTACGGGGACATCTCCACCGTCACCTTATCACCGGGAAGGATTCTGATGAAGTTCATTCTCAGCTTGCCGGAGATGTGGGCTAAAATCACGTGGCCGTTTGGCAGCTCAACTTTGAATTGAGCGTTCGGCAAAGCTTCCAGAACCTTGCCTTCAATTTCGATTACGTCTTCCTTGGACAAGTAAAAAACCTCCTTCTGGCGTTTGGCCCTACAGGGAAGGATCCCTGAAAAAGCCCTTTTCACGCAATGCTTTTCTGAGTTGTTTGTTGGTCGTCACTTCCGACAGGTCCAGCTGGCAGCCGGTATCCTGCAAATGGACAATTCCCTTTTGCTTGGGATTTTGCAGCTTTCTCTTTCTCCCGTCCGAGATGGCTGCCCGGCGTCCCTCGATGCTCAGCACCACAAAGTAACGGTTCTGTGCTTTGCCGGCTGTCGGCTTGACGATAGAGCCTTGCTTGATCATCTCTTTCACCCTTAAGGCCTGGTCATAATGACCGGACCGGAAGAAGTGATGGCGACGGTGTGTTCAAAGTGGGCCGAAAGGCTGCCGCTTTTTGTCACCACCGTGCCGTCGCGTCTTGTGCGGACCGCGCTGCCCTCGGCGTTGATCATCGGCTCGATGGCGATGGTCATGCCCGGCAAAAGCCTCAGCCCCTGACCCGGTGTGCCATAGTTTGGCACCGCTGGGTCTTCGTGGAGCTCATGTCCGACGCCGTGGCCCACATAGTCCCGCACCACCGAAAAGCCGTGGCTTTCGGCACAGGACTGCACTGCGAAGCCGATGTCTCCCAACCGGTTGCCCGGCTGCGCCGCCTGGATTGCCCGGTAAAGGCACTCCCTTGTGGCGTCCATCAGCCGCTGCGCCTGCGCGGTAACCTTGCCTGCGGCAAAGGTTGCCGCGTTGTCGCCGGTGTAGCCTCCAATGGCTGCGCCGACGTCGACGCTGACGATGTCCCCTTCCTGAATGATTCGGTCAGAAGGAATGCCGTGGATGACCTCGTCGTTGACCGAGATGCAGCACGCGGCAGGAAAACCGCCATAGTGCAAAAAGGTGGGCTTTGCTCCTTGGGCAAGGATGAACTCATGAAGCATTTTGTCCACATACGCCGTGGACACGCCCGGTTTAATCAGCTGTCCTGCAAGCCGCAGCGCCTGGGCGCTGATTTTGCAGGAGAGCTTCATATCGGATAATTCTTTGCTTGTTTTGAGCACAACCATGGGGTTTAAGCCTCCAAAGCAGACTGGACTCCCAACGCATTGAGCACGTCCTTTGTGACCTGCTCAACCGGTCTGGTCCCCTCGATCATATAGAGAAGACCCCGCTTTTCATAGAAGTCTTTAAGTGGTTCGGTCTGTTCGTGGTAAACCTGCAGCCTGTCCTTGACAGTGTCCGGGTGGTCATCCTTGCGGATAATCAGCTCGTGACCGCACTTGTCACACACATTTTCCACCTTTGGCGGATTGTTGATGATGTGGTAAGATGCGCCGCACTCGCCGCACACGCGTCGGCCGGTCAGCCGCTGCATGATCGTCTCATCAGGAACTTCAATGTCGATCACATGATCGATCTCGACGCCCATTTCCTGCAGAGCCTGTGCCTGCGGCACCGTCCGAGGAAAACCGTCGAGGATAAAACCGTTTTTGCAATCATCCTGTTTCAGACGTTCGTTCACCATTTCAATCACTACTGCATCTGGCACCAGTTTACCTGCATGAACGAATTCCTGTGCCTTTTGACCGGCCTCTGTTCCGTTTTTCATAGCCGCGCGGATGATATTGCCGGTACTGATCTGAGGAATATGACAATACTCACAGATTTTTTCCGCCTGGGTACCCTTTCCGGCACCGGGCGCTCCGAGAAGTATAATGTTCATAGGACAGATCCCCTTTCTGGAAACAAATTATTCCAGGAAACCTTTATAGTGACGCATCATCATTTCCGACTCAAGCTGTTTTACAGTATCCAGCGCGACGCCGACGATAATGATGATGGTGGTACCTCCCAGCGACACACCCTGGATATTGGTCAGAGCTGCAATGCCGATTGGAAGGATTGCGACTACCGCACAGAACATCGCGCCAAGCAATGTAACCTTGGAGATGATTCTGCCGATAAAGTCTGAAGTGGGTTTGCCAGGACGGATGCCTGGGATTGCGCCATTGTTCTTTCTGAGATTGTTTGCCATCTCAACTGGATTGTACTGGATGGCCACATAGAAATACGCAAAGGCAATGATCAGGATGAAATACAAAAATGCGTAAAAACCACTGTTGTAGTTAAAGATCTGCAAAAAGCTTGCCCAGAAGCTTCCCTCTTCCGGCTGAATGAAAGCCGCGATTGTTCCAGGGATTGCCATCAGGGAGCTTGCAAAGATGATCGGCATAACGCCAGACATGTTGACGTTGACCGGAATGTAGCTGGACTGTCCGCCATACATTTTGCGGCCTACAACACGTTTTGCGTACTGGATCGGGATTCTGCGCTCCGCCTTGGTCATCAGAACGATGAAGCCGATCAGGATAACAAAGATAACTACCAGCGCTGGAACACCGATCAGGTAACGCAGACCCGAAGCGGTTGCGCCTGCCACAAGGTTCTCGTAACCGAGTACCAGGTACTGCCACATCATGACAACAACCGAAGAGCCTCTGGAAACGATACCGGCAAACAGGATCATCGAGATACCGTTGCCGATGCCTCTGTCATCAATCTGCTCGCCAAGCCAGACGCAGATCATGGCGCCAGCAGTAAACATGGCGACGATGGTCAGGCAGATGAGCACATTGCCGAAGGTGTTTCCACCATCCATAACCGCACCGCGGCTGTCCAGCATTCTGTAGTAAGCATAGGACTGGATCACCGCCAGAGCGATGGTGACATAGCGGGAAATCTTGTTGAGTCTCTTGCGGCCTTCAGCCCCTTCCTTCGACATCTGCTCAAGAGCAGGAATGGCGACAGCCAGCAGCTGAACTACGATGGATGCGGTGATGTATGGGGAAATGGAAAGTGCAAACAGCGTTGCGTTCTGGAACGCGCCACCGGTGAGCATATTTAAAAATCCCAGCAGGTTGCCATCACCGAACCCCTGCATCACCGAAGCGTCCAGAAACGGAACCGGCAGCGCCGCACCGAAACGGAATACAACGATGATGAGCAGGGTGAAGCAGATTCTTTTCTTTAAGTCAGGCAGTTTCCAGGCATTTTTGATGGTTTCAAACATCCTAGATCACCTCAGCCTTTCCGCCTGCCTTTTCAATTTTTTCTTTGGCAGAAGCGGAGAATGCTGTGGCATTCACAGTGAGCTTTTTGCTCAGGTCGCCGTTGCCCAAAATCTTGACGCCGTCCAGCGCCTTTTTAACCAGGCCGGTCTGAACGAGAAGCTCCTCGGTAACAACGGTATCGTTGTCAAAACGCTCCAGGTCGCTTACGTTCACGATAGCGAACTGTTTTGCAAAGATGTTGTTGAAGCCTCTCTTAGGAATACGTCTCTGCAGTGGCATCTGGCCGCCTTCAAAACCTGGCCGTACGCCGCCGCCGGAACGGGCTTTCTGGCCCTTGTGTCCTTTGCCTGCTGTTTTACCGTTACCGGAACCCGCACCTCTGCCTACGCGAAAGGCTTTTTTGGTAGAGCCGGGAGCCGGGGAAAGTTCGTGCAATTTCATTGTGCTGCACCTCCTCTATCTTAAGCTTCGGTTACCTCTACGAGGTGGGAAATCTTTTTGATTTTGCCTTTGGTGGCTGCGTTATCCGGCTGGATAACCTCGTTGCCGATCTTTCTCAGTCCAAGGGAATGAGCGGTAGCAATCTGGTCATCCTTGCGGCCCTGAAAGCCGCGAACCAATTTGATCTTCAGGTTTGCCATGGTTGCTTCCTCCCTTATCCAAGAATTTCTTTTACAGTTTTGCCACGGATTGCGGCAACCTCTTCTGCGTTTCTCAGCGCTGCCAGACCACGAACGGTTGCGTTAACAACATTGGTCGGATTGTTGGAGCGCAGGCACTTGGTACGGATGTCCTTGATGCCAACAACTTCCAGCACGGCACGAACAGGACCGCCAGCGATAACGCCGGTACCCTGTGGAGCCGGTTTCATCAGCACGCGGCCTGCGCCGAACTCGCCGATGATCTCGTGCGGGATTGTGGTGCCTTTCAGAGAAACTCTGATCAGGTTTTTCTTTGCGTCCTCGATACCTTTTCTGATTGCGTCCGGTACCTCTGCGGACTTGCCTGTGCCGAAGCCAACGATGCCGTTGCCGTCGCCGACAACTACCAGCGCTGCAAACTTCATGACACGGCCGCCCTTAACCGTCTTTGCTACACGGTTGATGGCTACTACTTTCTCACTCAGTTCAAGTGTAGAAGCGTCAATGCGAGTCAAAAGTATCCCTCCTCGTTAGAATTTGAGGCCGCCCTCGCGGGCTGCTTCAGCCAGCTCTTTTACACGGCCGTGGTAAATGTAACCGCTGCGGTCAAATACAACCTCGGAAATACCCTTCTCGAGAGCTTTGCTCGCAATGCTCTTGCCAACCTTGCCGGCTGCTTCCTTGTTACCGCCAAAACCTTCAAAACCTTTATCCATCGAAGATGCGCTTACCAGAGTGGTTCCGGTGACATCGTCAATAATCTGGGCGTAGATGTGTTTTGCGGAGCGGAATACGTTGAGGCGTGGACGCTCAGGTGTGCCACTGATCTTTGCTCTGACTCTTTTGTGTCTTTTAAGCCGAGCAGCGTTGCTATCAAGCTTTTTCACCATTTCGATTCACTCCCTTTAATTATTTGCCTTTACCAGCTTTACCTTCCTTGCGGATGATAACTTCGTCAACATATTTGATACCTTTGCCCTTATATGGCTCCGGTTTGCGTTTTTCACGAACCTTTGCAGCAAACTGTCCTACGACCTGTTTGTCTGGACCGCTGATCACGATCTTGTTCGGGCCTGGTACCTCGATGCTGATGTTTTCGATCTCAGGCATTACTACCTTGTGGGAGTAACCGAGGATCATGACCAGGTTTTTGCCTTCTTTAGAAGCTCTGTAACCAACACCGTTGATCTCCAGCTCTTTCTTAAAGCCGTTGGTGACACCCTCCACCATGTTGTGGATCAGGGTTCTGGTAAGGCCGTGTAAGCTTCTGTCCTCTTTGTCGTCGGTTGGACGGGTAACGATGATCTCGTTGTTCTCAACCGCGATGTTCATTCTGTTGTGGAAGGTTCTGGTCAGGGTGCCCTTTGGACCTTTTACGGTCAGGGTGTGGCCGTCCAGTTTTACCTCAACCCCTGCAGGGATCACAACAGGTTTTCTACCAATTCGAGACATTCTTGTGCACCTCCTTACCAAACAAATGCAAGAACTTCGCCGCCGACGTTCTCAACACGAGCCTGTCTGTCGGTCATGATGCCCTTTGGGGTGGACATAATCGCGATGCCCATGCCATTCATAACCTTCGGCATTTCCTTGCAGCTGGTGTAAATGCGCAGTCCCGGTTTGGAAACTCTACGCAGGCCTGTGATGACAGGCTCTTTGCCCAGACCGTATTTCAAGGTGATACGGATAACTCCCTGCTTACCATCGTCTACAATCTGGAAGCCTTTGATGTAGCCCTCATCCAGGAGAATCTGTGCAATTGCTTTTTTCATGTTGGAAGATGGTACATCAACCGTGTCATGTTTCGCTGCGTTTGCATTTCTGATACGAGTCAGCATATCAGCGATTTTATCAGTAATTTGCATGACGTCAACCTCCTTTGCTCGTGCTTACCAGCTCGCCTTTTTCACGCCTGGAATCTGGCCCTTGTAAGCCAGCTCTCTGAAGCAAATTCTGCAAATGCCGAATTTGCGCAGATAAGCGTGTGGTCTGCCGCAGATTTTGCATCTATTATACGCGCGAGTAGAGTATTTAGGTGTTCTTTTCTGACTTACCTTTTTCGATGTTTTAGCCACTGAACCTTTTCCTCCTTACTTCGCGAACGGAGCGCCCATCAGAGTGAGCAGCTCGCGGGATTCCTCGTCTGTTTTTGCGGTTGTTACGAACGCAATGTCCATGCCGCGAACCTTGTCGATCTTGTCGTATTCGATCTCAGGGAAGATCAACTGCTCTTTGAGTCCCAGGCTGTAGTTGCCGCGGCCATCAAAAGCGTTCGGGTTGATGCCTCTGAAGTCTCTTACGCGCGGGAGAGCAACGTTGAAGAGTCTGTCTACAAACTCGTACATTCTGTCGCCTCTCAGGGTAACTTTTGCGCCGATAATCATGCCTTCACGAAGTTTGAAGTTCGCAACGGATTTTTTCGCTGCACAAGGAACAGCTTTCTGGCCGGTGATGGTTGCCAGGTCTGCCATGATTGCGTCGATAATCTTGTGGTTGTCTCTAGCCTCGCCACAGCCAACGTTTACGACTACCTTATCCAGCTTAGGAATCTGCATGACGCTTTTATAGCCGAACTTTTTGTACAAAGCCGGCGCTATATCTTTCACATAGGTCTCTTTAAGCTTTGCCATGTTTTCTCCTCCTAATTAGAATGTTTCGCCACAATCGCTGTTTTTGCAAAGGCGGGCTTTTGTGCCGTCTGCCAGGATCTTATGGGCAATTCTGGTTGGCTTGCCGCATTTGGGGCAAACCAGCATTACCTTGGAGGCATACATGGCGCCTTCCGCGTCAACGATACCGCCCTGCTCGCCCATACGGCGCGGCTTTACATGCTTTTTGATCATGTTGCAGCCTTCGACGATAACCTTGCCTTCTTTCGGGCTTACTGCCAGGACCTTGCCTTTTTTGCCCTTATCCTTGCCGGACAGGATAACAACGGTGTCGCCTGTTTTAACGTGTACGTTCATTCTCTTGAGCACCTCCTACAGAACCTCTGGGGCAAGGCTGAGAATCTTCAGGTAATCTTTGTCTCTCAGTTCTCTCGCCACTGGGCCAAAAATACGAGTGCCCCTTGGATTTTTATCTTCTCTTATAATGACAGCTGCGTTCTCGTCAAAGCGGATATAAGTGCCGTCTTCACGTCTTACACCCTTAACGGAACGAACGATAACTGCTTTAACAACGTCGCCTTTTTTAACCATACCGCCTGGAGCAGCTTTCTTGACGGAAGCAACTACGACATCGCCGATGTTGGCGTATCTGCGTCTGGTGCCTCCCAGAACGCGGATGCACATCAGTTCCTTTGCTCCGGTATTGTCGGCAACTTTCAGATAGGTCTGCATCTGTATCACAGTGCGTCCCCTCCTTTCGGTTGTACTGAAGTCAAATTTCTATTTTTAGAAAACTTTTGCAAGATAGCCTGTGATAAAAACTATTTTGCCTTCTCGATTATTTCGACAACTCTCCAGTGTTTGTCCTTGGACAGCGGGCGTGTCTCCATAACCTGTACCCTGTCGCCAATACCGCATGCGTTGTTCTCGTCATGGGCCTTGAATGTTACGGTACGTTTCAAGATCTTTTTGTAGAGAGGGTGTCTAACGTTATCTTTTACCGCAACAACAACGGTCTTGTCCATCTTGTTGCTGACAACGGTGCCAACCCTTGTTTTTCTGAGGTTTCTCTCTTCCACCTTGCGTCCTCCTTCCAAGAATTACTGCGCGTTCTTCATCGCGTTTTCCTTGATAATCGTGGAAATTCTGGCAATGTCTTTTTTGACAGCCTTAATTCTCTTCGGATTCTCAAGCTGGTTAATGGCGTGCTGGAAGCGGAGGTGGAAAAGCTCAGCTTTCAAGTCTACAAGCTTCTCGGAAAGTTCTTTTTCAGACAAGTTTCTGATCTCAACAGCTTTCATTACTTTTCACTCTCCTTTGCTTCTTCTTTCTTGATGAATTTGCACTTGATTGGCAGTTTGTACATTGCCAGTCTCATCGCCTCGCGTGCGAGCTCTTCGGAAACGCCGCCGATTTCGAACATGACGGTGCCTGGTTTTACAACTGCTACCCAGTACTCCGGGCTACCTTTACCGGAACCCATTCGGGTTTCAGCAGGTTTTTCAGTGATTGGTTTGTGTGGGAAGATCTTGATCCAAACCTGACCGCCACGTTTGATGTAACGGGTCATTGCAATACGAGCTGCCTCGATCTGGTTGGAAGTGATCCAGCTTGGCTCCAGAGCCTGCAGGCCGAAATCGCCGTAAGCAACATAGTTGCCCTTGTGAGCAGCACCCTTCATGCGGCCTCTGTGCTGTCTGCGGTATTTAACTCTCTTTGGGAGAAGCATTAGTTTTTGCCTCCTTCCTTACGAGGCTGTCTCTTTACTGCCTGGAGAACCTCTCCGGCGTAGATCCAAACCTTGACGCCAATTTTGCCGTAAGTGGTGTTTGCCTCTGCGAAACCATAGTCGATGTCCGCGCGCAGGGTCTGCAGCGGAATGGTTCCCTCATGGTAATGCTCGCTTCTTGCAATCTCAGCTCCGCCCAGACGGCCGGAAACCTGGATCTTGATGCCCTGAGCACCCAGCTTCATGGTGCGGCCAATGCACTGTTTCATAGCGCGGCGGAAAGAGATACGTCTTTCCAGCTGGGAAGCAACGTTTTCAGCAACAAGCTGTGCATCCTTGTCCGGCTGTTTTACTTCAACGATATTGATGAAGACCTTTGCCGGAACTTCTCTGTTTTTGTTGATAATCTTCTCGCACTGTGCGCGCAGCTTTTCGATCTCAGCGCCGCCTTTACCGATAACCATGCCCGGTTTTGCGCAGTGGATGTGGATTCTTACCTTGGTTGCGTCGCGCTCAATCTCGATGCGCGGCACGCCTGCCAGCTGCAGGCTGTTTTTCAGGAACTTACGCAGATTGTAGTCCTCTACCAGGATATCGCCAAAAGCGTCGTCCTTAGCAAACCAGCGGGAATCCCAATCTTTGATGACACCGACACGAAGTCCGTGTGGATTAACCTTTTGACCCATAGTTTACCTCCTCCTTTGGCTATTCCTTTTCTTTGAGAACGATCGTGATGTTCGAGGTTCTCTTGAATACTCTAAATGCTCTGCCCTGTGCTCTTGGTCTTACTCTCTTGAGGATCGGGCCCTCGCCAACATAGCACTCAGCGACGTACAGGTTGTTGACGTCCATGTTGTGATTGTTCTCTGCGTTGGCGATTGCGGATTTCAGAAGCTTCTCTACCGGCTCGCAGGCGGCCTTTGGAGTGTGCTTCAGAATAGCCAAAGCCAATTTTGTCGGCTTGTTTCTGATCAGATCAAGCACGATCTGCACTTTACGTGGTGCAATACGGGCATATTTCAGGTAAGCCCTTGCTTCCATTTGTTTTCCTCCTCTCGGCCTTTGCTTAGTTGCCGGATTTCTTGGCGCCGGCGTGGCCTCTATAGGTTCTTGTAGGAGCAAATTCTCCCAGCTTGTGGCCAACCATATCCTCGGTTACATAGACCGGAACATGCTTGCGGCCGTCATGAACTGCAAAAGTGTGTCCAACAAAGTCAGGGAAGATGGTGGAGGAGCGGCTCCAGGTTTTCAGAACTCTCTTTTCACCGGCTTCGTTCATTTCCCTAACTCTTTTGAGCAGGACTGGCTGGACAAAAGGTCCTTTTTTAATACTTCTACCCATTAGTGCGTCTCCTTTCAGCCTGCATTACTTGTCGTTGCGGCGTTTGACAATATACTTGTCGGAGCGGTTGCTCTTCTTTCTGGTCTTATAGCCAAGAGCAGGTTTGCCCCAAGGAGTAACAGGGCCTGGACGGCCGACTGGGGATTTACCTTCACCACCACCGTGCGGATGGTCGCATGGGTTCATAACGGAACCGCGTACGGTTGGTCTCCAACCCATGTGGCGTTTACGGCCAGCTTTACCGATCGATACGTTTTCATGGTCGATGTTGCCTACCTGGCCAACGGTTGCCATGCAGGTTACCGGAACGTTTCTCAGCTCGCCGGATGGCAGTCTGATCAGCGCCATGTTGCCTTCTTTTGCCATCAGCTGAGCCATGATACCGGCTGCGCGCGCAAGCTGTGCGCCCTTGCCTGGGTAAAGCTCAACGTTGTGGATGAAGGTACCAACCGGGATGTTGGTCAGCGGCAGAGCGTTGCCGGTCTTGATGTCTGCGTTAGCGCCAGACTCGATAACATCGCCGACCTTCAGGCCGTTTGGAGCGATGATGTATCTCTTCTCGCCGTCCTCGTACTGAACCAGCGCGATGTGAGCGGAGCGGTTCGGGTCGTACTCCAGAGTGAGTACGGTTGCAGGCATGTCTACCTTGTTGCGTTTAAAATCAATGATGCGGTATTTTCTTCTGTTGCCGCCGCCACGGTGGCGAACAGTGATTCTACCGTAGCTGTTACGTCCTGAATTCTTTTTCAGCGGAGCCAGCAGGCTTCTTTCAGGAGCAACCTTGGACAGTTCGGAGTAGTCAGTGGTTGTCATCTGACGTCTGCCGGATGTCGTTGGCTTATAGAATTTAATAGCCATGGTTTCACTCTCCTTTTGGGTTTTAGCGGGACGCTCTCAGGCTGTCCCATACATAACTTCTTGGGAGGATTATCCCTTCGGGCATTACATCATGGAATCGAAGAACTCGATGCTCTTGGAATCCTCGGTCAGGGTTACGATGGCTTTTTTCCAATCCGGAGTGTAGCCGCCCTTGATGCCCTGGCGTCTATATTTGCCGTTAACGTTGATGGTGTTAACCTTGGCAACCTTTACGCCAAACAGTTCTGCAACTGCTTTTGCGATTTCGATCTTGTTTGCATCCTTAGCAACCTGAAAGGTGTACTTTTTGTTTGCAATTCCCTGCATGCTAGCCTCGGTGATAACAGGCTTCAGGATGATATCGTGTGCAGTTTTCATTATGCGTACACCTCCTCGATCTTCTCGAGAGCGCTTTTTGCAACAATGAATTTGTCGCAGTTGAGAATGTCATAAACATTGATGGTGTTTACCAGCGCGGTCTTGACACCCGGGATGTTGGCTGCGCTCTTGATCAGTTTCTGATCTACCTCTGGCATAACGATAAGCGCTTTCTTATCGGCGCCGAGTTTGGAAAGCATCTCCACAACGGTCTTGGTCTTGTAATCCTCAACCGCGATGTTGTCTACAACAATCAGGTCGTTGTCGGCAACCTTGGTGGAAAATGCGGATTTCAGTGCCAGTCTCTTAACTTTCTTTGGCAGGGTGTAGCTGTAGTCTCTTGGCTTCGGACCCAGCGCGATACCGCCGTGTGTCCACTGTGGAGCTCTGGTGGAGCCCTGTCTTGCACGGCCTGTACCCTTCTGCTTCCATGGTTTGCGGCCGCCGCCGGAAACCTCGGAACGGGTGAGGGTGGACTGTGTGCCCTGACGCTGGTTTGCCAGATAGTTGACTACCGCAGCGTGCATAACGGAAGTGTTCGGTTCAATTCCGAAGATGGCATCGGAGAGGGTCATTTCACCAACGCTCTTGCCGGTCATATCAAATACAGTAACCTGTGGCATCGTGTTTCCTCCTTTCCTTAGGCCATCTTAACGCTGTCAGTGATGTAGACTACGCCGTTTTTAGCTCCCGGAATAGCACCCTTGATCGCGATAAGATTGTTTTCAACGTCGACTTTAACGATTTCGAGGTTCTGAACTGTAACTCTTTCAGCGCCCATGTGGCCTGGAAGACGTTTGCCCTTGAATACGCGGGACGGGTCGGAGCAAGCGCCGTTGGAGCCTGCGTGTCTGGCAACCGGGCCGGTACCGTGGGTCTCTTTAAGTCTGTGGTTGCCGTAGCGTTTGATTGTGCCGGCGTAACCTTTACCCTTGGAAGTGCCGCAGACGTCGACCTTGTCGCCGTTTGCAAAGACGTCAGCTTTGATCAGGTCGCCTACATTCAGGGCGGCGCAATCGTCCAGTCTGAACTCTCTGAGCACTTTCTTCATGGCAACATCGCTCTTTGCGAAGTGACCCTGAAGAGGTTTGTTTACATGTTTGCTTGTGACCTCGCCAAAACCGATCTGCACGGCTTCGTAACCGTCGTTTTCGATTGTCTTTTTCTGAACGACGACACAAGGGCCAGCTTCCACTACGGTGACGGGAATGAACTTACCATTCTCGTCGAAAAGCTGTGTCATACCCAGCTTTCTGCCTACGATGCATTTTTGCATTGTATATACCTCCTATTGGTTATTGGTTGGCAGCTTTGCGCTGTCAACATTACCTTTGCAGACAAGCCTCTCTTCTTTTCGGAAGAGCGCCGGAAAACCTGGAATTCCGGTTCTCCTAAATTTCAGTGGAAAGCTTTAAGATTAAAGCTTTACTTCGATTTCTACGCCTGCAGGGAGCTCAAGACTCTTGAGAGCCTCAACAGTTTTCTGTGTTGGTCTCAGTACGTCAATGAGTCTTTTGTGGGTTCTCATCTCAAACTGTTCGCGGGAATCCTTGTACTTGTGGACAGCACGCAGGATGGTGATTACCTCTTTCTCGGTTGGCAGCGGAATAGGGCCGGACACGCGGGCGCCTGTTCTGGTTACCACCTCAACGATTTTTGCTGCGGAAGAGTCTACCAACTGATAATCGAAACCCTTCAGTCTGATTCTGATTTTTTCTTTGACTGCCACATCATCGCCTCCTTAAAGCATTTTCTTGAGTGGGACGACGTCTTTTGCAGCCGCCTGTTTTCCCCGGCTTCCACAAGGCCGGCAAGGAAAACGTTTGTCTGCCAACACCTGATGTTGTTTCCTTCGCGAGCGTTTCTATGTTGAACACGCTTCCGCGTGTTTCCTGATTTTCTAAACAAAAAATCGGGCAAACTGCTAAAACGCAGCTTTACCCGGGACTTTAGACAATCACAGCTTTCGCTATTTGTCACGACTGAAACTCTTTGCAGAGTGTTATAAAGCCGCCCGGTTTAAAATCGGACATACTCGGCGGAAATTCCCTATCGCACCGGATAGCAACCTCCCGCTTCAACGCATATCTTGTGCAGTCACGCTTAATTATAATACAACAGATCGGCCCGATTTGCAAGTATTTTTTTCGTTTTTTTGCCCATTTTTTTCAATTCTAACATTTCGTTCATTTAAAAGAATTTTGCGTTAAGTTTCTGTTAAAGATGCACAACATCACCTGTTCCCACCTAAAAACACAACCCCTGCGGAGCGCCTGATCAGAGCGCCCCGCAGGGGTGTGCCTGTAACGATTAAAAAGAATGAAAAAGCTTTATGCGGGCTGTATTGTAACGATTTCTTCCTTTGCTTTTTCGCTTAGGAAATATAGCCAGCAGCTTTCAGAATCTCGACAGCTTTGTCGTGATTTGCCTCGGACATCATAACCAAAGGTCCGGTGCAGCCCATGCCGCTCTCAGCATAGATCTTTGCTTTCCAGAGCGCCTGAACAGCATCCTCCAGGTCCATAACCTCGATACCAGCGATGGACGCGGTGACAACTTCCTTCGGTGGGCACTCTACAACTTCTTCAGAAGCTTCTTTCTTGACTGGTTTATGAGCAGCAATGATCTTCTCCAGACCAGCCTTCTTAGCAGCCTCGTACTCTTTCTTGGCAATCTCACGGTAATTGTTCTTTACCAGAGTCGCAGCATATTCCATTGCGTTTGCCAGAACCGGAGCACCAGAAGCACGGGAAACGATCATGACCAGACGGTCATAACCTTCGCCGATACCCGGGCCATAACCGTAGCCAACAGCCTCGTAGCTGCCGCCGGTGCAGTAGGAAGACATCATCTTCATCAGAATGTTGCCGGTAAGAGAATCGGTAACCATAACGTCGCAGGCGCCAACCAGCAGGTCGTTGCCTCTCATGACGCAGCCGCCGTCTGCACGGGAAGATTCTGCGAAGTGGATGTCATAACCGTTCGCCTGAAGCTCCTTGAGCGCGCCCTCGCACTGTCTGGCGCCATCAACGTTCAGGATGCCGACGGTTGGATTTTTGATACCGCAGGCTTTCGCGGTGATGATGCCGGCGATGGTGTTGCGGATCATCGCTTCGATTCTCTCCGCAGCAGAAGTGCCGGTGGTGTTGGCGATAAACATCTGTCTGCCTTTACCAGGAGTGATAACGCGGCCTACAGTGGAAACGCCGATCGGGAATGGATAGTGCATGGTGACGCAGCCGTCAATGTCGCCGCTGTCCAGCATCTTCTCCATCTCTTTGTACATTTCATCTTCGTCCGAAACCTTAACGGTGTTGAACTTTTCATTTTCAGCAGTGCCGATGAGGGTAACATCAACACCTCTGTCAGCAGCCAGGACAGCCGCTTCGACAGAGTTTGCCTCGCCATGCTCGCTTCCCAGACCAGTTACAGCGATTCTTGGACGCGCTCCAAAGGAGCCGGTTTCCAGACCGTTGGCAATGTCCATGAAGGTCTTGGCAATCATTTTTTCGATCTGTGCCATAATGATCTCCTCATTCCTTTCAGTTTACAGCGTGCAGAACAGCTGCAAAATTATTCTTCTTCAGCAGCGACCAGCAGGGAGGCAGCGAAGTCTTTCATTGCCTTGCCGATCAGGCTCTTGATCTGCTCTTCAGATACAGCAGCTTCTTCTGTCTTGCCGGAGTTCTTGGTGATCATTACGGATACGCCGTCAAACAGGTTGGTCATACGGCCAAGGAACAGGGAGCCCTTACCGATGATCATGGCTCTGTTTACTTTGCCAGCCAGGATGTCGTCGCGGCAAACGCCGATGTACGGAACGCCAGATGGAATGTGGCCCTGAGTTGGAGCCCATCCAACCATACCGTGCTCAGCCGGGAAGGTAGCCAGATCTTTCTTCTCCAGCTCGCCTCTCTTAACGCCCAGAGCAGCGATCATCTTGTAGTTAGCAAGCGGAACGTCGCCGGCGCCGGCAGGTTTGGTGATATCTGGGTTCTGCATCTCCGCAGAGTATTTGTCAACGTCGGTGATCTTCAGGCCAGCAGCATCCAGAGGATTGGTTACCAGCGAGGAGATTACGTTCTGTGGAGCGGAGCCGGTGCCAACAGTGTGGCGGCCAACATGCTCGGTCTCAACTTCTGGGTTAACGCCATCGTTTTCGCCCAGCAGAACTGCGAAACCGCCGATCATGTCTTCGAGGATCGGCAGGCCTTTCTTAACGTGGTCCTTACCGTTCATGCCCAGCTTCGCGGTGCAGCCGCCAGCTACTACTACAACATGTTTGTAGGTGCCAGCTTTTACCAGAGAAGCAGCGCTGATGAATGCATGGGTTGGGCCAGCGCAGAAGCCACGGGTGTCGCTTCCGGTTGCGTTGTTCAGGCCAGCAATCTCAGCAGCAGCTTTTGCGAAGTTGCCGCCGCCGCGCTGGTTCATATCGCCGCAGGCTTCCTCGCAGCAGTCGATGACGTAGTCGATCTCGTTCTTATCGATACCGGTTACACGGATCAGGTGCAGCAGGGACAGGACAGCGGAAGCCTTGGTGACCATGTTCTCCAGCATGGTGTGAGCGGACAGGTTCGGGTCAACGTCGTGCGCTCTCTTGACAAAACCAACGGTCTTGCCATTGTATACCAGTGGCTCAGCATGCTCGTCGTTTACAAAGTGCTCAATTTCGGAGTGGTCGACACCCTCGTGAATTCTTGCAACGATGGACTCGTCGATAACTGGGTTTGCAACAAATCTGTCTTTGACCTCAGCAACGAATTCCTTGTCCAGCATGACCAGCTCGAAAACGTCTACGCACTGCATCAGCATGTAGAACTCGTCCTCAGGCATGATCTCGCCATATTTACCGGTTCTCTGGTTCATGCCTTCAACGGTGGTGTCTACCCATGGCTGTGGATATTTTGCCAGCTCGTCTGGATGCATGTTGCCGATGTAGGTCTGGTTTGGCAGATAAGCCAGAGCCTGCTCATAGGTTCTGATGTGGTTCGGCAGCTCTTTGAGATACTCGGAACCCGGATTGACAACCTTCTCGGTGGTCTGGGTGGTACCGTTTTCCATTACCATGTCTGGTGTATGGGCAAGGATATAGCTTGCGCCTTTAATTACACTGTTCATTGCAGTCACGCCTCTCATTCATTGTGATGAATTTTGTTTTGTTCTAAGGGATTTCCCCACAGGACCCGCTTTTTCTGTAAGGAGGACAAGCCCTGTAAAATCAGTATACACGAAAACCGGCGGGTTGTCATGGGGATTTCAGGAATTCTGCTTTTTCTACACAACGGCACACCTTTTCCTGTTCATTTTGCCAGGCATTTTGTCGTCCCGGACAACAGAAAAGGTACTTTCCCATCTTGCAGAAAAAGAGAAAATAGGTGGTGCGGCACATGGTGATACATCACCACATCACCACACCACCTATCACTTCGGTTTAGAGGTATTTGCAGTAATCGTTGCGGATAGCGCTCATCTCGGAAACGATGTCGTCTACATCCAGAACCATTTCCATCATACCTACCTGCTCATCATAAACAGCTGGGTCGACTTCTGCTTTGATTTCTGGCTCGCAAATGTGATATACTGTGAGTCCTAACTGAACTCCTGTCAATGGACCTGCAAAAGTTGGGTCGCCGTTGGTTACAGTTTCTGCAGCCAGACCAGCGCCTTCGCCCTCAGCAGCACCCAGCAGAACAACTACGTTCTCTGGACCATACTGATCCGCGAAATCTTTAACTCTCTTCTGATTTTCCAAATCCATTGCACCAGCAGCGGTTCAGACAAAGCATTCTGTAGCGGAGTACACTACGTCAGCGCCAGCAGTTTTCGCGCAAGCTTCAATTGCTGGGCCTGGAACGCCGTCCCTGTCGCCGATGATGATAACTTTTTTACCATTCAAAAGGCTCATGACAATTCCTCCTTATTTCTTTCTCCGGCGAACCGAATCACCGGTTTATCAAAACGGCCTTATGCCATTTTGGTTAATAGTAGTGTGCCAACTGTTGCAGATTATGCACAGTGGCGGGTGTGGTTTCGGCTTGTGCCGAAATTACATGTTGACGTACTTCTCAACCAGAGCGGTGATGGAGTCCTGAGTGCAGTCCTCTTTAACCAGTGCCTCAACCTGTTTGCCATCTTTGTAGATTGCCATAACCGGCAGACCCATAACACCCTGTTTGATAGCCAGGCGTCTTGCTTTGGTGGTGTTCATTGCGCAGAATTTCAATTTGCTGTCTGCGTATTTGTCAGCCAGAGCGTGTACATGCGGCATCAGAGCAGCACATGGTACGCAGCCGTCGCCGTAAAAGTCGATGAAGATATAGCCTTCAGCCTGCTCAACTTCAGCTTCGAAATTTTCTTTAGTCAGTTCAACCATAATTGCAAAATCTCCTTCTTGAAAAGCGGTACATCACCGTATAAAAGGTGCATATGCCATTTCATATTGATTTTGGAACTTATCCAAAAGCCGGCTTCAAACTCTCAAAAACCAAAACTTTTGCTTGTCCCTTTGTTTTGAAAAAGAATGGATGACTAAATTAGTCGGGCTAAACTAGTCCTCCAGGCTCTCTATGTAGCGCTGAGCCTCAGTAACAGCAACCGCACCGTCGCCGCAAGCAGTTACAACCTGACGCAGATGCTTTTCAATAACGTCGCCGGCAGCGAATACGCCCGGAACGCTGGTGTGCATGTACTTGTCGGTTACGATGTAACGGTTGTTCATCTCCAGTTTGCCTTCAAACAGCTGGGATTTTGGATCGAAGCCGATGAATACAAAGATACCGAAGGTACCGTCATCTTCGTCTGCTTTTACTTCTCTGAGCTCGCCGGTCTTGGTGTCCTTGATAATCATCGAAGTTACAACACCGTCACCTTTGATTTCCTCAACGGTGGAGTTCCACATAAAGTTCATCTTCGGATTTGCAAAAGCTTTCTCCTGGATGGACTTAGCAGCTCTGAGCTCGTCACGTCTGTGGATGATGGTTACTTTGCGGGCGAATTTAGTGAGGTACATAGCTTCCTCAACTGCAGAGTCGCCGCCGCCTACTACATAGACTTCAAAATCTTCGAAGAAGTTTGCATCGCAGGTAGCGCAGTAAGAAACGCCTTTGCCGGTGAATTCTTTTTCACCTTTGCAGCCGATCGGACGCGGAGAAGCGCCGGTAGCGATAACCAGAGCTTTTGCATAGTAATCGCCGTGGTTGCCCTTCAGGTGTTTGATCTTGCCATCCAGCTCCACGTCAACGATTGTATCGGTAACGCGGTCAGCGCCGAATTTCTCAACCTGCTTTGTCATTCTTGCGATCAGGGACGGGCCGGATTCTTCCTCCAGGCAGCCTGGATAGTTTTCGATCTCGTTGGTGATAACAATCTGTCCGCCGTCTTTCTCGCCTTCAATCAGCAGGGTGTCGATTCTAGAACGGCCAGCGTAAGAAGCGGCAGTCAGACCTGCAGGACCTGCACCTAATACGATAATGTCATAAACTTTATCCATTGTACTCGTCTCCCTATATATATTTTCTCAAAGGCGTTGCCGGGGAAAGGGAAATTCCCTTTCCCCAACAATCCTTTTAAGAAGCAGATGATTTAATTATTTAACCTCGAAGATGGTCTGATCGGAAACTTCGGTCTCCAGAGCTTCCAGAGCAGTTTCAACGATCTTTCTTCTGATGTGTTTCTCCTCTTCCATGGTCAGAGCAGGGTTGCCCAGCGGGTGAGGAATAGCGATCGCAGGTACAATTCTGTTAGCACCAACGGTCATGGAAATTGGGGTAACTGTGCAGATGTGAACAACCGGCAGGCCAGCACGTTCGATTTCTTTTACCATCGTTGCGCCGCAACGTGTGCAGGTTCCTCACGTAGAAGTCATGATGACACAATCCACGCCGTCATCTTTCATCTTCTTAGCGTACTCCTCAGCAAATGCTTTTGCAGAAGCAACCGCAGTACCGTTACCTACAGTGGTGTAGAAGTAGTGGTACAGTTTGCCGATTCTGCCTTCTTTTTCCATCTCACGCAGGATGTCTACTGGCAGAACGCGGTCTGGGTCCTCGTTAGCGTATACTGGGTCGTAGCCGCCGTGTGCGGTTTCCCAAGCATCAGAGGTCAGATCCATAACGCCCTCGATGTCGTACTCGCCGTATTTGGAAGCAGAAGAGGACTCGATGTGATCCGGGTTGCCCTTTGGAACGATACCACCGGAAGTGCACAGAGCAACAGTTGCATGAGCCATATCCTTAACAGCCGGGTTTGGAGCAACACGGTCGAAGGAAGGCATCGGGAACTCGGTAACAAACTCTTTGCCGTTGAGCTTCTTGATCAGCATGTCAACTGCACGTTTGGAACCTCTTTCCTTCTCGAAGAAGTTTACACGAACGCCGTTCGGGATGTAACCTTCCTGGCAGGAAGCACCGATTGGCTCATGTTTAGCCAGCTTGAGAGCCAAAGGAGCCATCTTCTTAACAGCATCTCTCATACCAGCAGCGCTGTTCTTGGTGGAAACGATGTAAACATCGCCCTTGAACATGTCAGCGCCTGGGTTCTCAACGTACATACCGGTCAGAACCGGGATGTTCAGGTTGTCCTGAACTGCTTTTGCGATGGTGCCGCAAGCTACGCCGTAACGGCCAGCGTTGAATGCAGGACCAGCAATGAACAGATCTGGATTCTGAGATTTAACCATCTCCAGAACCTCAGCCTGTGCTTTTTCAAGGTTCTCGTTGAAGTAGGAGTCGCCGCAGATTACGGTAGCAACAACTTCTGCCTCATCGCCCCAAGCCTGATTGAGCGCAAGACCTGGGCCTACCGGACCTTCGCGCAGCTCAGCTGGAATGTCAGCTTTTTCCTCGCCACCGATCTGAGCGAAGAACTGGTTAATGTATTGTACTACTCTGATTTTGCTCATCGTGATTCTTCCCCTTCCTATTATCTAGCGGACAGGTAGTTGAAGCCTGTTTCGTTGGTAGCACCGGTGATCGCCTGGATCTCAACGGTGATGTTGCCGTGAGCGTCAATGTTGTTTGCGGAACCGCCAGCGATGGTGTCTACAAACTCGAGGTGGCCGTATACAGTCTCCATTGGAGGCAGTACGATTACCTGGTTTGCGTTACCGCCGGTTACTACCGCGTCAGCAGACGGGTCAGCGTCAGCCAGGGACTGGGATTTACCGTCGCGGCCAGCGTACTCGTCGGTGATGATAACGGTCTTGATGCCCTCAGCCTCGATCTTCTTGGTGTTCATGATCAGGTCGGTATCCGGGTTGCCGAAGCCTTCCTGGGAGATGATAACGCCATCGCAGCCGAGGTATTTAGCCAGCTTAGCGGACCAGTTGGAGGAACGCTCTTTGTCAGCCAGGTATACGTTCTCGTTTGTAATGATCATGCCAACGAAGTTCAGGGTCTTTCCGTGCTGCTCGAACAGGTCGGTAACAACAGGGTTGTTCATGTGAACGTAGGTTGGGTTCTTATCGCAGGAGGATACGCAGTTACCGGAAACGATTGCACCGTCCATAACCTCGGTTGGGGTGATGATGGTGGTCAGGGTCTTCTTCGCATCAACGCCGTATACATAGGTGTCGTGCAGCAGGCCCTGGGACTGCAGCATCTGAACGTAAGCAACTCTTGGCAGGTTCGGGTATTTTGCTGCGGACTCAACGATGTTGTCGAATTCGTAAACCTTAACCTCGTCTGGGGTGATGTTGCGGCCCAGCTCGCCCAGGAAGCAGGCAATCTTGAAGCCAGCAATTCTCAGAGCGTACTCATGCTCATGCTGTTTGAGGCCTTCTTTTGGCTCCATCTTAACTACAACATTGTAGGTCTTGGAGAATGGGGTGTAGTCAGCGCCCGGGCCGGACATATCGATGATACCTTCCTGGAAGCCTACGATCTTACCGGTGGTAACAACAGCAGCGCCCTTGAGGACGTTGGTCTTGCCTTCGCCAACGGTGTCAACCTTTGCAATCCATCCTGGGAAGATGCCGCCAGGACCCTCAACCTTTACGCGAGGCTCGATGACATCCTTAACCGGGGTGATTCTGACGCTTTCGCCTGGACGAGCGAGGAAAACTTCGCAGGAAGCGATGTTTTCATCTTCCAGAGCGATTTTGCAGATTTCTTCTTTGTTAACGTACAAAACGCCGTTTTCTACTTTTGAACCTTCGTTTGAAAACTGAACATCGTGAATAAGAATATTGCCGAGTTCCAACTTTTTCAAAGCGAACACCTCCTTGTTAATATAAAACCCTTTATCTTTCTTAAACCGAACCCTGTAAAAAAGAGGCCCGATGTAAGCGCGTAATGTTTAAAAAACGTCCGGTATGCTGGACAGCGCGGAGCGGATGAGGGTGGAGTCAATCAGCTGAAAATCCTCCCGCACACTCTGCGGCATATTGGGAAATTTGACGCTGAACTTGTCCGCAGTGATGATGCTGTTCTCGATGATGGAGGCATCCTGCGGATCCATCTTGCCGGTGGTTTTGCCGACCAGAATGGATTTATATGGCGTCTCGTTGGGCTTGACGCTGCCCGAAAGCGGATGGGTCAAAAGCTTGTGCCCTTCATAGATCATGTCGCGCACCTTGCACAGCACCTCGCGATAGGTGATGTCGGCAAAATCGACCTCGAACTCGCTTCCCAGATCGTCGCGAACCTTTGGATTATTTGTAACAATGACAAATTTCATCTCAATCTCTGTCTCCCGAAAATTCCAAATTTTCCCTGTCATGTGCAGGATATAAAAAAAGAGCAAAAAACAACTCAACCCGTGCCTTTCGCTCTGTTTGTTCCCCTGCCAGAATTTCCAGAGATTTGTCAAGCACCGGTGCTGGGCCTGAGATTTTTACAAGCAGGGGTTGGCCGCCCCTGTGCTTATTCCCTACGGCACCCCTGCGGTTTCCCGTGGGGATTCTCCCGATGCTTTCATCCAAAAATATTGTTTTGTCAATGGCATGAAATCGGAACATTTTCAGAGCTTCACTGCTTTTTATCGATTGCATCTATCGCCTTTTGCAGCGGCAATAGATATTCCCAATTTCATCGTTTTTATTATAGCCGATTTCACAATATTTTTCAAGGGTTTTTCTGTTGAGCGAATAGTAAGTTTTCGACCCGTTTTTTTGTGTACTTTGTATATTATTTAACGACCACGCAGACAGTATATCACAAAATTCTTGTCCCTGTTTGGACAAAAAACACCCCACGTCAGAAAACTAACAGCTCCTGTCATGATTTTTGGAGGATTTCACCGATGGCCCTGACCGCCCAGTCCACATCCTCCGTGGTGTTGGCAAAGCCAAAGGCAAACCGCACGGTGCCCTGCGGGTAGGTGCCCAGCGTCTTGTGGGCGTTCGGGGCGCAGTGCATGCCGCAGCGGGTGCTGATGCCGTACTCGCTGTCCAGACGGAAGGAAATTTCCGCGTTGTCCTCACCGATAAAGTCCAGCGAAACCACCGGACCGCGCTTACTCATATCGCGGGTGCCAACCAGCCGGATGTTGGGGGTGCCCAGCGCGTCCACTTTCTCGATAAAATCCCTGCACAGCGCCATCTCGTGGGCGTGAATCTTGTCGATGCCGGTCTTTTCCAAATAGTCCAGCGCCGCGTGCAGTCCGTAGATACCGGGGATGTTCTGGGTGCCCGACTCAAACTTGTCCGGCAAAAAGTCAGGCTGAATCTCCTGGTCGGAGATGCTGCCGGTGCCGCCGGTCACCAGCGGAATCATCTGGCTGGCAACCTCGTCGCTGACCAAAAATCCGCCGATGCCCTGCGGGCCAAGCAAGCTCTTGTGCCCGGTGAAGGCCAGCACGTCGATGTGCTGCTTTTTCATATCGATTGGGAAGGAGCCCGCCGTCTGGGCGGCGTCCACCACAAAGGTAAGGCCGTGCTTTTGGCAGATCTCCCCCACCTGCTCCAGCGGCATCAGGGTGCCGCAGACGTTGGAGGCATGCAGCATCATAATCGCTTTGGTGTTGGGTTTAAGTAACGGCTCGATGGCGTCCAGCTGCAGCTCGCCCTGCTGGCTGCAGGGGATGCGGTCAAAGGTGACGCCCTGGTCGACCATCTGGTTCAGCGGGCGCATCATGGCATTGTGCTCCAGCGCGGAAACCAGCACATGGTCGCCCGGCCGCAGATAGCCCTTGATGATGTAGTTGAGCGAATAGGTGATGGACGGGGTGAAGATAACATTTTTAAGTTTGTCAAAGTTAAACAGCCTGCACAGCTTCTCTCGGGTTTCAATGATGACATCCTCAGCGGCATAGGCCTCCTGATAGCCGCCGCGGTTGACGTTGGTGCCGATGTGTTCGATAAAGTCGCAGACCGCCTGCCCCACGCCGGGAGCCTTTGGGTAGGAGGTGCTTCCGTTATCGAGATAAACCCTTTTCATAGCGATTCCCCTTTTTCTCTTCTTTTTCTCTGCCAGCGCACAGATTTCTATCTTCATTATAGCATCTTTCTATTTGGATTCTACCATTATTGATAAAATCTATCCATTTTTGCAAATTGATTGGTAAAAACGATTTTCTTTTTATTCCCCTCTGTTGTAAACTAGGTGTGAACAAACAAAATTTGACAGTTTGCCTCTGTCAAAGAAGAAAGAGAGATGTGTTTTTTATGAAGGACAAAAAGGCTTACGCCGGCATTGTCATCACCGGAGCGGTCATCGGTTTGATCGCTGTCGCGCTGGTTTTGCTCGGCAACCCGAAAAACATGGGCTTCTGCATCGCCTGCTTCCTGCGCGACATCGCCGGAGCTACCAAGCTGCATACCACCGGTACTGTACAGTATTTCCGTCCCGAAATCGTCGGCCTTGTCGGCGGCGCGCTGGCGATGGCGCTGATCGGCAAGGAGTTTTCGCCTAAGGGCGGTTCGGCTCCGGTCACCCGCTTCTTCCTGGGCGCTTTCGTCATGATCGGCGCGCTGGTCTTCTTGGGCTGCCCGCTGCGCATGGTTCTGCGTATCGGCGGCGGCGACCTCAACGCCGTTGTCGGCCTGGTCGGATTTGCCTGCGGCATCCTGGGCGGTATCTTCTTCCTTAACAAAGGCTTCTCCCTGAAGCGCACCTATAAGATGACCACCTCCGAAGCAGTCACCCTGCCGATCGGCCTGGCGCTGCTGTTCGTGCTGGTCCTGCTGGTTCCTTCCCTGTTTGCCGCCAGCGAAGAAGGCCCCGGCTCGATGCACGCCCCCATCATCATCGCTCTGATCGCAGGCCTTGTGGTCGGCGCGCTCTGCCAGAAATCCCGCATGTGCATGGTAGCTGGCATCCGCGACCTGGTTCTCTTTAAGGACTGGAAATTATTGCTCGGATTTGTTACAATTATTGTTGCTGCTCTGATCGGCAACCTGGCCACCGGCAACTTCAACCTCGGTTTCTCCGGCCAGCCGATCGCGCACTCCGTACATCTTTGGAACTTCATGGGCATGCTGGTTGTCGGTCTCGGCTCGGTCCTGCTGGGCGGCTGCCCGCTCAGACAGCTCATCCTGACCGGCGAAGGCAACACCGACTCGGCTGTCACCGTGCTGGGCTACATTGTCGGCGCAGCTTTTGCGCACAACTTTGGCCTTGCCGGCGCCGCTGCCACCGCTGACAGCATCGGCGGTCCTTCCACCGCAGGCAAAGCTGCCGTCATCATCGGCCTGATCGTCATGCTGGTCATCGCCACTGTCAACACCTTCAAGGCCAAGAAAAACGCTTAATTTCCCATCTTCCAAAGAGCAAAGGAGCTGAACATCATGGCAGACAAACACACTGTAGACGCGCGCGGACTCTCCTGCCCGCAGCCGGTCCTGATGACCAAAAAAGCCCTGCAGGCAAATCCTTCTGCAAACGCTTTTGAGATCATCGTCGACAACGGCACCGCCAAGGAAAACGTCACCCGCTTTGCGACCAATTCCGGTTTCACCGTAACGGTCACCGAACAGGACGGGGATTTTTATCTGGCGCTGAAAAAATAGCAGCCGTCGGGGCCGCCGCACCGTTTACAAAAGAAAAGGATGGTAACATGACCTACATCGCGACCTTTTTCACCCACTTTGCGGCGGTGAACTTTTCCCGCCAGCTCAGAGAGGCCGGCCAGAAACCGATGCTGATGCCCGTTCCGAGAAAGCTGAGTTCCTCCTGCGGAACCTGCGTCAAGTTTTTCCTGGACTCAGACATCCAGCAGTTCGTCCATTCCGACGTCTTTGACGAGGACGTTGACACCGTCTATCTGGTACAGGACGACAATTACACCCCGGTCTACGAAAACCACATTCGCTAAAAGCAGCATCTCCCCTAAAGGATTTTTCCCTTTGGGGGAGATTTTCTTTTCCAGATTTCCCTGCACAAAAAAGGAGAAAGGGCTCCTTCCCTTTCTCCTTTACCGCTCGCTGACCCGCGGCTGCGAACCATAAAAAATAAAATCGTCCACATCCCCTTCGGTCAAAAACCACTGGCGGCAGCATTCCCGGATCTGTCCCTCCCGCGGGCAAACTCCCGTCTCCTGCTGCGCCGCGCCTTGCTGGGGATGGGCGCTAAAAAGGTGTTCCATACTCAAACGCTCCTTTGCATCTAAAAAAAGTTCACCCTGCCAGTATATGCGCTTTTGCCAAAAATGATGCTGGAAATTTTCTCCAGCCATCTCGTCCACCTCTCCAAGCAAAGTGGAAAAAATGAAGGCGGCATGCTATAATAAGCGCAGAGGGACTGATTTTTTTGAGCAGAAAGGAAAGCATTGTAATGGAGCAAAAAAACAAAGCGGAAAACGGCAAAAAGGAAATTTATCAGACCAAACTTTTCTGGATCGGCCTTGTCCTCGCCGGCCTCGCAGCCGGATTTCTGGTCGGATTGTTTTTGCTGTAAAATAATCCGGACCCACTTTGGCCATCCGCCCGCAAATTGACATTTCCTCCGCCAGCCGTTACAATAAAAGTGAAACGATAAAAATCCTCGTCATTTTGGAAAGGAATTTTGTGGGATGAAACGGAGCATCAAAAAATTTATGCTGACAGCACTGTTGCTGTGTGTGACGGTGTTGCTGGGCTCCTGCTCATTTTTGGAAGGAGAGCAGCAGCCGCAGGTACAAAATTATTCGGAGCTGACCCAAACCGAGGTCTTCCCCGTCCGCCTGGAAATCGGGGAGCAGTCTTATCTGATCTCCTCCAAGCCGCACAGCTTTGCCGTCCTTTCCGCCGACCTTGCACAGGCGCTGGAGGACATGGGCGTTGCCAGCATGATCACCGCGCTGTGTTCCGACTCCCCCGCGGGCATCTCCTCCTCCGGCACGGTGGACTGCGGGACGGTGCTGGACCCTAACATCGAGCAGATCATCGCCGCGCGCCCGGACTGGGTGCTGGTCTCCACCCAGATGCGCCAGAGCAGCCTGGAACAGCTGGAGCAGGCGGGGCTGCAGGTCATCCAGTTTGAGCAGCCGCAGGACATCGACGGCATCGAGCAGCGCTACCGCCAGCTGTACACCCTCTGCTACGGCTCGGAGGGCACTGCGCGCGCCCAAACCTTCTGGGAAAGCTATCAGCAGGCGTTGGACGCGGCCATCTCCCCCGCAGCGGAATATGTGCGGGTTTCCAGCAAAAAGCAGGTGATCTACCTGGCGGACCTTCCGCTGACCATGGCCACCGGCGAGACCTTCGAAGGGCAGATGCTCAACCAGATGGGCTTTGTCAACCTCGGAGAACTCGGTTCCCGCTGGAAATATCCGGAGGTGGAGCTGGACGCTCTGCAGCCGGAGATCATCTTCTACGACAATACCCTCTCTCCTGAGCAGATCATCGAGAGTGAAACCTATGCGCAGACCCCCGCCGTTCAGTCCGAACAGCTGTACGCGGTCGATTTTGCCGCCATCCGCCTCAAGGGCCTGCCGATGATCAGCGAGCTTGCCAAAATGGCGCAGGCAGCTTACCCGCAGGCTTACAGCGGCTCTTAGCCGGAGCTGCAAGCGTCCTTAAAACCAGTCTGAAAGGAGTGCTCGGTTTCTATGCGCGCGCACATCCAGAAAAACCAAATTCCCACCCGCCGTTCCGGCAAAAAGCGGCTGCTCAAAATTCTGACCAGCCGCCTGTTCATTGTGGCGGTACTGATTTTGCTGCAGCTGTTCCTCCTGCTCTTTGCCCTAGTGGAGCTGGGCACCCGGCAGTACTGGGTCAGCATCGCCTTTAAGATTTTGAGCTTTTTGATGGTGCTGTGCATCCTGCCCCGGGAGGACAACCCCTCCTACAAAATCTCCTGGATCATCCTGATTATGGCCGTCCCGTTAGTGGGCGGCATCTTTTACCTGATGTTCGGCATGAAGCGCAACAGCCGCCACATGGCCCGCCAGATCGAGCGCTACACCCGCACCCTGCTTCACCGCGACCACGGCCAGCAGCTGCTGGCCCCCAAGGCCGCAAGCGCTCCCCTGGACCGTCTGGAGCAAAACAATCCCATGCTGGGACGGCAGGCGGGATATATCCAGAACAGCTCTGGCTTTATGCTGTATGAAAACACCGAGGCGCAGTATTTCCCCAGCGGCGAAACCTTCTATGAACGGCTGCTGGAGGAGCTGCGCGGGGCCAAAAAGTTCATCCTGCTGGAATACTTCATCGTGCATCCGGGCAAGATGTGGGACTCGATTCTCAAGATTCTCGAGCAAAAGCGCGACCACGGCGTGCAGATCCGCATCATGTACGACGACGTTGGCTGCGTGACCACCCTGCCGGCCCTCTACGCCGACTATCTGCGGCAGAAGGGCTTTCAGGTGGGGGTCTTTAACCCCTTCCACCCGCAGCTCAACGCCGCCACCAACTACCGCGACCACCGCAAAATCTGCGTCATCGACGGCAACGTCGGCTTCACCGGCGGCATCAACCTGGCCGACGAATACATCAATGAGAAGGAAAAACACGGCCACTGGAAGGACACCGCCGTGCTGCTGCGCGGCGAGGCGGTGCAGGGCCTGACCGAGATGTTTTTGGAGCTGTGGCAGTTCACCTGCCACGAGACGCTGGAGCTGCAGGACTTTCTGCCAACCGAGCGGCGCACCTGTTCGGGCTATGTGCAGCCCTACGGCGACAGCCCCCTGGACTCCTGCAACCTGGCCGAGCACGTCTACATGCAGATCCTCAACCACGCGCGGCGGTACGTCTACATCACCACGCCCTATCTGATTTTGGACAACGAGATGCTCACCGCCATCTGCCTGGCGGCGCAGAGCGGGGTGGACGTGCGGATCATCACCCCCTATGTGCCGGACAAGTGGTATGTCCACATGGTGACCCGCTCCCACTACAAGCAGCTTTTGGAGGCGGGGGTGCGCATCTTTGAGTACACGCCGGGCTTCATCCACGCCAAGATGTTTGTCTCGGACGACACCACCGCGGTGGTGGGCACCACCAACGTCGATTTCCGCAGCTTTTACCTGCACTTCGAGTGCGGGGTCGCCTTCTATCTGTCGCCAGTGGTGGCGCAGGTCAAGGACGACATCCTGCGCACCCAGAATATCTGCGAGGAGATCACCCTGGAGAAGGTTCATGCGATCAAGGCGCCTGTGCGCATCCTGCGCACCCTCCTGCGCGCCTTCGCCCCCCTCATGTAGCAGGCTGAGCCTGCACCCAATTCGCGCCGATAGTTTGCGGGAGATTTTGGTTTTCGGCTCGCGGGCGGGGCTGGTGAAGAAAACACGCTTTGGATTTGTGGCTGAACCTGCACCCATTTCGCGCCGATGGTTTGCGGGAGATTTTAGCTTTCGGCTCGCAGGCGGGGGCTGGCGGGAAATTGTTTTTCTCGCAATCTCAGGCTCATCCCCTGCTCGTTCGAAGACTATAAAACAAAACTTTTCCTCCCACTATAAAACCTCTCATAACTACTGCATGACAAATCGAGACTTCTACCGAAGTCTCGATTTTTTTATAATAAAGACAATCCAAGCGATATTGAAAACGCCGATTCCAACCCACCAAAGGAGGATTCCCGATGAAAAAATGGATTGCTTTATTGGTCAGTTTGATGATGACCGTTTGATGCTGCCGGTCTCGCTCGGGATGTACGCCCACACCTTCCGCCGGCTGCCGCAGCCGGACAAACAGCTATAACCTTTCGGTTTTTGCTGCGTAACAAACGGAGACTTCACGCCCCGGCGCTTCTGGGTTACAATAAAGACAACAGCAGACCGGCGCCAAAGCAGCCGCGCCAACAAATATCCTGGCTTTCACATCCCGGCGCGCGCTTTGCCCGTCCCTGCCAACTTTTTTACAGATCAAATAACCACAGCCTATAGCACTGTGGCCGCGCTTTGCACAGGCGGCCATCGATTACAATTTGGGAGGATGAAATCATGATGGAATATGTAACACTCAACAACGGCGTCAAGATGCCAAAACTTGGCTACGGCGTCTACCAGGTCAGCAGCGAGGAATGTGAGCGCTGCGTGCTGGACGCCATCTCGGTGGGCTACCGCGCCATCGATACCGCCCAGTCCTACGGCAACGAGGAGGCGGTGGGATCTGCCATCCAGAAGTGCGGCGTACCGAGGGACGAGCTGTTCTTGACCACCAAGGTGTGGATCTCCAACGCCGGATATGAGAAGGCAAAGGCCTCCATCGACCGCTCGCTGCAGAAACTGCACACCGACTACATCGATCTGCTGCTGATTCATCAGCCGTTCAGCGACTATTACGGCACCTACCGCGCCATGGAGGAGGCCTACCGGGCTGGCAAGCTGCGCGCCATCGGCGTCAGCAACTTTTATCCCGACCGCCTGATCGACCTGTGCCAGTTCGCCGAAATCACGCCGGCGGTCAACCAGGTGGAGACCCACGTCTTCCATCAGCAGCAGGCCGCGCACCAGTACATGAAAAAGTACGGCGTGCAGCACGAGTCCTGGGGGCCCTTCGCCGAGGGACGCAACGACTTTTTCACCAATCCCGTTCTGAACGAAATCGGCCAGAAGTACAACAAGTCCGCCGCGCAGACTGCCCTGCGCTTTCTGCTGCAGAGCGACGTGGTGGTCATCCCCAAATCCACCCACAAGGAGCGGATGGAGCAAAACCTTGACGTCTTTGATTTCACGCTGACCGAGCAGGAGATGCAGACCATCCGCCAGCTGGATGAAGGCAAGAGCTTGTTCTTCTCCCACTATGACCCGAGTACCGTGGAGATGATCACCAACATGGGCAAGACCCGCAAAGTCTAAAAACCTCTGCGGCAATACCGACAACCGTCGCCTTTTTTAACGAAAGGAGTTTCAAGTCATGATTCGTCTCAAGAAAAACGTCCTGGCCATCCTGCTGGCCGCCGCGCTGGCCCTTTCCTGTACCGCCTGCGGCAGCAGCAACGATACGCAGTCCACCGCTTCCGGCAGCGCTGAAACTGCCACCTCCGAGGAAAGCAGCAGCCAGGAGGAAGAAACTGCCACCTCCACCGACGCCAGCGAAGAAACCGAATCTTCTGCTGACGCCAGCGAGGAGACCAGCGCATCCGCCGAGTCCAGCGAAGAAGCTGACGCCTCCACCGAGTCCGCCGCGGAAACCGGCAGCGAGCCTTCCGAGGAAGCGCCCACCAGCACAGAAGAAAGCGCCGGTGAGACTGCTTCCAGCGAGCAGAGCAGCGGCTCGAACATCCTGATCGCCTACTTTACTGCGGCGGAAAACAGCGGCGTGGACGCGGTCGCCTCGGCCAGCTACAGCACCGTCAACGGTGAAGCGGTCGGCCGCCTGCGCGCCATCGCGGACATGATTCAGCAAAACACCAAAACACCGGCGGCGACCTGTTCTCCATCCAGACCTCGGTGGTCTATCCGACCAACGGCGGTGAGCTGATCGACTACGCCGCGCAGGAACAGGACGAAAATGCTCGCCCCGAGCTGACCTCCCACATTGAGAACCTGGACCAGTACGACACCATCTTTGTCGGCTACCCGAACTGGTGGGCCGACCTGCCGATGGCGGTGTACAGCTTCTTTGACGAATATGACTTCTCCGGCAAGACCATCATCCCCTTCAACGTCCACAACGGCAGCCGCTTCTCCCGCACCATCGAGACGATCCAGGAGCTGGAGCCAAACGCCACCGTCATCGAGGACGGCTTCACCGTCAGCGAACAGAACGTCCCGGAAGCTGCTGACGACGTCGCCTCCTGGCTGCAGGAAATCGGCTACTAAACCTATTTGAGAAAGACAGGAGACTGCAAGATGAAACCAAAAGCGATTGTCAGAATCGGGATCGATATTGGGATGACCGTCCTGCTGCTGTTGCTGATGGCCTATGAGCTGATCGGCAGCGGCCCGCACGAATGGATTGGGCTGGCGATGTTCGTGCTGTTTGTCTGCCACCACCTGCTCAATCGCGGCTGGTACAAAAATCTGTTTCGCGGCAGCTATACGCCGATGCGTCTATTGCAGACCATCCTGGCCGGGCTGGTGCTGCTGACAATGCTCGGCGCAATGGTCAGCTCGGTGCTCATTTCCCGGGAAGTGTTCGCCTTTCTGCCCATCAGCGGCGGGCGAAGCCTTGGCCGGACGCTGCACCTTCTGTGCGCCTACTGGGGCTTTGTACTGCTCTCGCTGCACCTGGGCACCCATTGGCGGAGCATGATGGCCATGGCCGGGCGGCTGTGCAAGCCCTCCCCCACCCGCCGCAGGGTGCTGCAGGCAGCCGGGGCACTCGCCGCCCTGTATGGACTCTACGCCTTTTTCCACTGTTCCATCCCCACCTATCTGTTTCTGCAGTCGCAGTTTGTCTTTTTCGATTTTGAGGAGCCGCTCATTTTCTTCTTTCTGGACTACCTGGCCGCGATGGGCCTGTTTGTCTGGATCGGCCACCAGCTTGCCAAAGCGATGCTGGCGCTGCAAAAGCGGTCCGCACAACAATAGCCTCTCCCTTGATTTTAGATACCCATACCAAAAAGGATGCGCCTTTTTTAAGGCGCATCCTTTTTTTCACAATCAAACGGGGAATGGATGAAAATCTCCCGTCTTTTCCTCTGCACTTTTTCACAAAGCTCTGGGGAAAGGGTGAAGAGCGTACAGTTGCCGCATAACAAAATTTTTCTATGTCCCCACCCATAATTTTCCTCCATATAGTATGAGTGCAACATTTTTGATTTCTGCTTCTTTATTTTAAATTCTCTTTTTGGCTTTCCATCCATTCCTCTTTCAGAATCGAGTAGCACAGGGTGTCCCCCTTGTCCCGCGCATGTCTGCGCAGGGTTCCCTCGTGGGTAAAGCGGCACCTTTGCAGCACACGGACGCTTGGCTGATTGAACGCCCGCACCCAGGCTGCCACTACAGAAATATCGCGCTGCAAAAATGCGTACCGCAGCATCGCCTCGACCGCTTCGACCGCATACCCGTTTCCCCGCTCCTGCGCCGCAATAGCGTATTCCAGTTCCTTGTATTGCGGATAGCGATTCATGTCCTCCAGCGAAATCATGCCGATTAGCTGCTGGTCCTCCCGGCGCACGATGGCCCGCGTCTCCGGGTTATCCTTCCAATGCCGCAGAATCTGTCCGCCCTCCTCCTCACTCTCATACCAATGAATCCCCGACCGCCGCAGTTCAGGATCAAGGCAGAGCTGATACAGTGTCTGTGCATCGCTCACACTCCAAGTTCGGAGCAGCAGACGTTTGGTCTCAATCCTATCAGACAACTTTCTCACCCCACCAACCTACCGGTGTATCTTCTTCTCTCGGTCAGAACAGGAAGCAGTTCTCTTCTGCCGACAACACGGGCCGAAAAGTCAAAACAACTATCAGGCCCGGAGCGCGAATTGCGTCCAGGCTCAGCCTGGGGAGCTTGAATGGTTCAAGTCCTGTTCTCTAATCTCAAAAAAAGTCTAGAGCCCTCAAGGCTCTAGACTTTTTTGGTGCGGGAAGAGCCGCCCTGGCCGGACGGCTCTTCCCTTTTGTCTTTATGTGGATGAATATAAAGGAGGATTCGTTATTATTCGACCAGCATCCAGTACAGGACCGCGTGACCGGTGGAATCGAGCATCACGGTATACTCCATCGCTTCCAGCTGCGCGCTGGTCTTACCGGTGAACCAGTCCAGGTTGTGCTCCCGGGCGTACTCCGCTACGCTGATTCCGTTTTCCAGATTCAGAATCGCGGGTGTTGCAGGCATTTCATTCTCCTCCAGCTGCAGGTCCTTTTCGTCCAATACATAGTCTCCCATGTATTCGACCTGTTCAGCCCAATCTGGCCTTTCCGGTTGTGAGCGGATAAAGTCGTCGATTTCCTGCGCGGACAGCAGGTACGGAACCTGTATCCCGCTGCCCTCCAAAATCGAGAGCAGGGTACTGTTTTCGATATACATCTGCCGGCAGAAGTTTCCCGCCTCCTCCGACTGGATGCGCACATAAATGGGCACGCAGGAGGGCGACTCGGAATCCGGCACGCTGGCCCGGATGATCTCCTCCATCATGTCGAGGTCGGTCACATCCCAAGTGTAAGGGAGATAGTCGTTGCTGTCAAAGTCGAGATCACGAACGTTGCGGCCAAACTCAAAGTAGCCGTTGCCCAGCGTGCGTATCAGGTTGATGTTGTTGAGTTCCTGATATTCCGACTCGGAAATGCTGACCGCTATCGCGCCTTCCAGCGAGAAGGCGTTCGGATGGAAGCCCAGCTCCTCTACAATGGCAAGAGTGTTCTGATAGGAGGCACGCAGCACCATCGAGCTGTCCAAAAAGCCCTCCACAGGGCTGCCGTCACCGGCAACAAAGACCCCTTCGTCCTTGTAGACCAGATTCTGAAAATCCCAATCCAAATAGCCAACCACTGGATCGAGCTGCTCGTTCTCATAGCTTTCCGGTGTCACATTCAGCAGGTCGGTTCGGATTGCTTCCAGTAGCCGCTCAAAATCTGCAGCCGGGATGTCGACGCTGTAAAGTCCCAGCTTGTCGTAGCAGGTCACCGTCTCCAGATAATTCGCCTGATAGGTAAACGGCGGATAAATCTGCTCCACCACCTCGGGCAGGCACAGCAGCTGCCGCAGAGTGTCCAGATCGGAAACAGCAAAACTGTAGTCGCGGGACATGCTAGAATCAAAGGGCGAGAGCGTATATTCTATTTTCATATGGTTGCCCCGCAGCCCCTGATAATCCTCCCCTTCCTCAACAGCTGCCTGGTGTAGCTGCAGGACAAGGTCGATCGCTTCCGGAGAACTCAACGTTGCTACCACCTCATTTGTTCCCACATTGCTATTCAGACGTTCAAAATAAACATTTTGGCCGTACAGGTGTAACTCCACCTCTTCCACCCGGTCGGCGCTTGGCACCCGGCTGACCATGCCAAAGCCGCCGGTTGCCAGAAACAGTGTGCAGCTCAGGCAGAGCGCCACCGTCGCCAGGATATACTTCCCGCTGCGCCGCAGATTCTGAAAGCCCTTGCCGGTGATGCCCTCGACAATCAAAAAGCCAATCGGTCCACCCACCAGCGCCGCAGCGATAGAATTGGGCAGGATATTGTCGAACAGCATTGAAAAGAGGGTCATGCACAGCACAAAGGAAACCAGAAAGCCTGCCAGCACCTTCATCAGCTGGGAGAAGGCGCTCTGCCTCCCCCACTGCTGCGCCCACTCGCTCTGGAAGCGGTTGTACAGCCGCAGGGTGAGCGGGATGGCCGCCAAAGCGATCAGCAGCCAGACAAGCACCATGACAAGGTTGCCGGTCGAATAGTTCCAGGAATTATTGGGGAGCATACAGCGCCCAATCAGGCCGTAGGGGGAAAGATAAAGCCCCCAGTCCGGCAGTTCGCTGATGCCGTACAGGTTATAGCTGTAGCTGACAAAGATAAAATAGATCGCCGCCAGCGCGCCGTTGACCGCCCCCGAATAGACGATGCTCTCCACCGCGTTGGATGTAGTCACCGCCACCATGCAGGAGAAGGTAAAAACGATGACATGCAATGCAGCCCAGACCAGAAAGTCGATGACACCGCTCGACACAATCTGCCCCGCCGTCAGCCTGCCGGTGTAAAAGGCCAGATGGACAACGGTACACAGCAGCCTGCTGACCAGCAGCGGAAGCAGCAGGAACACAATCCCCACAAAGCAGCGGGAGAAAAAGAGCTTTTTGCGGGACAGCGGCATTGCGTGGTAAAAGTCAACCGACAGCCGGTTGTGCAGATAGTGAAAGAGCATCGCCGCCAGCAGTACCGGGACAATCAGGGCTGAAGCGCCGTAAAACCAGGAGCTGACAAGCAGCTCGGGGGCATCGAGGTAGGAGCCCTCCACATAGTTTTTTGCCTCCAAAAAGGCCGGGCAGACGGTCACCAGAATCAGGCACACCCCATATATCCCCATTGTCAGCCCATTCTGGCGCAGGGTGGCGGCCAGCAGCCGGGCAAAGGTGCGGTCGAACAGCCGCTCTCCCTTGATGGGATTTCTAGAAGATGACGTTGTTGTAGTCATAGCCTACTGCCTCCATTTCTGTGATGAAGATTTCCTCCAGGGTCATCGGCACGCTCTCGCACAGCAGCGGCTTTAAAGTCAGCAGCTTCTGCTGCACCTCCCCGGCGCTGCCGCGTGCGACAATCTCCGCTACGCTGCCGCTGGCCTTATAGGAGAGGATATCGACAAGCGCCTGCAGCCGCTCCTGTTCCGGCAGCGGGCGGGCAATCAGCTGCACCTTGGCAAAGCCGGAACGCAGCTCGCTCAGCTCCCGCTGGAACAGAATTTTTCCGCCGTGCAGCAGCCCCACTTCGTCGCACATGTCCTCCAGCTCCCGCAGGTTGTGCGAGGCGATCAGCACGGTGGTGCCGCGCTGCAGGATGTCGTCGGCAATCAGCTTGCGCACCGCCACCCGAATCACCGGATCCAGCCCGTCAAAGGCCTCGTCGAGCAGCAGGTATTTGGGCTGGCTGCTCAGCGCCAGAATGATGGCGATCTGCCGCCGCATGCCCTTGGAGCAGGCAGAGAGCTTGCGCTCCGGCGGGATGGGGAAGCGTCCCACCAGCTCCTGGTAACGCTCATCCGACCAGCTTTGGTAGAGCGCGCGGTAGATGTTGGCAAGCGAAGCAAGGCTTGCCCCCGGCATCTGGTAGAGCTCATCGGGGATAAAGAAGACTTTCTGCTTGAGCGCGGGATTTTCAAAGACCGGCTCCCCGTCTATCTCCACGCTGCCGGAGGTGGGGCGGTAGACGCCTGCCAGCAGCCGCAGCAGGGTGGACTTGCCCGCGCCGTTGGAGCCGACCAGCCCGTAGATTCTGCCCTCCTCAATGGTGGTGGAAAGGCAGTCGAGCGCAGTGGTGGTGTCGAACTGTTTTGTCAGATTTTCGGTTTTAATCATGGCCGTTTCCTCCTTGAGAAGGGTTACTCAGATGCCGCTCAATCTCGGCGAGCAGTTCCGGCGGATTGACCCCGCGCTCCACCGCCCGGTCGCAGGCGGCAAACACCTCCTGCAGGGCCTCCCGCTTGGGGCCTTCCAGCCGCAGCACATCCGGCGAGACAAAGCTGCCGCGCCCCGGAACGGTGTAGATGATGCCCTGACGCTCCAGCTCCTGATAGGCCTTGGCGACGGTGTTGGGGTTGACGCCGATCTCGCGGGCCAGCGCCCGCACCGAGGGCAGCTGCTCATTCTGGTCCAGCACGCCCAGCAGCGACAGCCGCAGAATCTGCTCCTGCAGCTGCTCGTAGATCGGCGTGCGGCTTTGCAGATCTATCTTGATCATGGGTTCACCTCCGGTGGGGATTGGATTTTGTGTATTAATTGTATTAGTTTAAATAGTACACTTACAGCATACCAGCCTCCCTCGCTTTTGTCAAGAGTAAAATCCAACTTTTTTCCAGCCAAGAAAAAAAGAGGAGCCAAAGCTCCCCTTTACAAAACATTGTTGTTTTCATACCAGTATTTTTGGTCCAGCGCCCGGTAGGCCAGCGCCTCAGCGACGTGCGTTTTGGCGACCTGTTCCTCCCCGGCAAGGTCGGCAATGGTTCGCGCCACCTTCACCACCCGGTCATAGGCGCGGGCGGTCATGCCCAGATTCTCAAACGAGGTGCGCAGAAAGTCCAGCGCCTGCTTTTCCAGCGGGCAGAATTGCTGCAGCCTGCCCGCCGGGATGCGCGCGTTGCAGGAGATCTCCTCCCCGGCAAAGCGCCGCTGCTGGATGCGCCGCGCGGCCTCCACCCGGGCGCGGACGGTGGCCGAGCTCTCCTCCCGGTTCTCTCCGGTCAGGTCGGCAAACTCCACCGGCGCCACCTCGACGTGCAGGTCGATGCGGTCGAGCAGCGGGCCGGACACCCGCGAGATGTACCGCTGCACCGCCATCTCGGAGCAGGTGCAGGCGATTTTGGGATGGCCCCGGTAGCCGCAGGGGCAGGGGTTCATCGCCGCCACAAACATCATCGAGCAGGGGTAGGTCACCCGCGATGAGGCCCGCGAGATGGTGACGCGGTTGTCCTCGATGGGCTGGCGCAGCACCTCCAGCGCCTGCCGCTGAAATTCCGGCAGCTCATCAAGAAAGAGCACGCCGTTGTGCGCCAGCGAAATCTCCCCCGGCATCGGGCTGGAGCCGCCACCGGTCAGGCCCGCCGGCGAGACGGTGTGGTGCGGCGCGCGGAAGGGCCGGGTGTTCATAATCGGGTGGTCGGACGGCAGCAGCCCCGCCACCGAATAGATGCGGGTGGTCTCGATGGCCTCCTGAAAGCTGAGCTTGGGCAGGATGGTCGGCAGCCGCTTGGCCAGCATGCTCTTGCCGGTGCCGGGCGGGCCGATCAGCAGCAGGTTGTGCCCGCCCGCCGCCGCAATCTCCAGCGCGCGCTTGGCAAAGGGCTGCCCGCGCACGTCGGCCATGTCCTCCAAAAAGTGGTTGCCCCCCGCCAGCAGCAGCATCGGGTCAAAGGGCATCGGGGCAATCTCCCGCTCCCCCTGCAGGCAAGCGCACAGCTCGGCGATGTCCTCCACCGGGTACACCTGCAGGCCGTCGACAATCGAGGCTTCCTTCGCGTTCTGGGCAGGCAGGTAGAGGGCGCGCATGCCGTCCTCCTTTGCTTTGAGCGCCATCGAGAGCGCACCATTGACCGGCCGCAGCTGACCGGAGAGGCTCAGCTCCCCCACAAAGGCCGCATCCTGCGGCGGCTCCCCAATCTGCCCGGAGGCAGCCATCACCGCCAGAAAGATGGGCAGGTCAAAGACCGGGCCGGACTTTTTTTGGCTTGCCGGCGCCAGGTTCACCGTAATTTTGGAGACCGGCAGCTGGTAGCCCGCATGGGTCAGGGCCGACTGCACGCGGGAGCGGGATTCCTTGACGGCAGCGTCGGGCAGGCCGACGATATCAAAGGCGGGCATGGCGCGGGTGAGGGTGGTCTCCACCGTCACCGCATAGGCGTCGATCCCGCTGATTCCATAGCTCTTGACACAGCTGTACAAAGCGCATCCCTCCGTAGCTTTTTTCTACATTATATCATGCAGAGGGAGCATTTTCCAGTAGGCGGCCCCCGCTTTTTCTTGCGCGGCCTAGCCCTTCTGGTTGCAGGCAAAGATGTAGCTGAGGGTATGCGCCGCCCACACCCCGGCGATCAGCAAAAACGGCGCCAGCCCCAGCGGGATAAAGACCGAGACGCAGCAGCAGATCAAAAAGCCGATCATCAGCGCCAGCTGGGTGACGTGAAAGCTCTTCCAGGCCGCGCGGTACATCCCCATCTTTTCGGCCTCGTCGCTCATCTGCTCCCAGTCCTTCTGGAAGCGAACCGACATCGGGTCGGCCTTGCCAAAGCGGGGATTCATCCGCTTGACCAGGGCGACGTGGGTGTACTCCACCCAGGTATTCAGCGACAGAAAGGCAAGGGTCGCCACCGCCGCGATCAGGATGGCTCTGGGCTGCGTGTAGGCGATGGCCGCGCCCAGGAAGAAAAAGTTGCAGATGGTCGAGAGGCTGCTGACAGCCAATGTATTGTTGCAGGCCGGGCTGTTTTCGATCTGCTCATAGACCTGCTCGCGGGTCTCGTCGGTGGCAGCGTCGATCTTCTTGCGCAGCTGCCAGGTCATCACGATGGCGGTCATCGACAAAAACAGGCAGATGCTCAGGTGCAGCGGGGTGACAAACTGCCCGAACAGCTGGTAGAGACCATGCGCGGCCTGCACCACCTGCTCCTCCCGGCTCGCAATCAGGTAAGAAACCAGCGCGCCGCAGGCGCCGGAGACAATCAGAATCAGAATATATTTGAGAATGGGATGTTTTTTCATCGTGCTTCCTCCTTGATTAAAACAGCAGAAATAACTATTGCTCCTGGTTCTCCTCCAGGTAACTGAACAGGTCCTCGACGGTCGCGTTTAAAATCTTGGCAATTTTCAGCGCCAGCGTCACCGACGGGTTGTAGTCGCCGCGCTCGATTAAGCTGATGGTCTGACGGGAAACTCCGGCCAAATTTCCCAGTTCGGTCTGGCTGAGATGATAGCGCGCGCGATATTCTTTTAGTTTGTTCACCAGCGGCAAGCAAAGCCCTCCTTTCTGACATGGATCCTTTGCAGATTGACAAGTATTTTTGTCAATCTCTCCTGCCTATAGGATAGCACTGACAAGGATCTTTGTCAATAGGGTTTGACAACTTTTTTTGTCAAGCAAAGAAGGGCAACAAAAAAGCGGCGGAAAAAATCGAAAAAAACGCTTGCATTTTTGCCGCCGGTGTGGTAGTATGTATCTTGTTATTCTATGTGTTTTCAGAAAGAGGTGACTAGCTAAGATGAAACAGGGAATCCATCCAAAGTATGAGCCAACCGTTATCAGATGTGCATGTGGTGCAGAATTTGAAACTCGTTCTACAAAAAAGGATCTGCGCGTTGAAATTTGTTCAAAGTGTCATCCTTTCTTCACAGGCAGACAGAAACTGGTTGATACCGGTGGTCGTGTAGACCGCTTCAACAAGCGTTTCGGCCTGAATAACAAGTAAGGTTCTAACGAAGCTACAGGGCAATGCGTCGGTGCGATGCATTGCCTTTTTGCTGTCTGGCAAAAAAATTTGCTATCTAGCAAAAATATTTGCTATCTTGCCAAATCTTAAAAAACGGAGGAAAGAGCCATGCAGCAGGAATACACAACGATCTATTCCCCGGCCGAGGACGAATTTGTCGAGCGCAAATCCCGCTTCATCGGGCACATCGCGCCGGTGCAGACCGAGGAGGAGGCCCAGGCCTTCATCGCTCAGATTCGCCAGCAGCACCGCGACGCCACCCACAACACCTACGCCTACATCCTGCGCAGCGGCATCAAGCGCTACTCGGACGACGGCGAGCCGCAGGGCACCGCCGGGGTGCCGATGCTGGAATGCGTGGAAAAGGAGGGGCTGGTCGACGTGGCGGTGGTGGTGACCCGCTATTTTGGCGGCATCCTGCTGGGCGCAGGGGGACTGGTGCGGGCCTACTCCCACGGGGCGAAGATTGCGGTGGACGCCGCCCAGCGCAAGCTGATGACCACCTGCGTGGTGCTCTCGATGGAGCTGGACTATTCCTTTTACGGGAAGCTGACCTACATCCTGCCCAACTACACCTGCCGGGTGGAGGACACCGACTTTGGCGCGGTGGTGAAGATGCGGGTTCTGTTTAAAAAGGACGAAGCGGATGCCTTCATCAAAGAGGTCACCGAGATGAGCGCGGCGCTGATTGTCCCGCAGCAGGTGGAGGAACGGTTCGATCATTTTGCCCAATAGCGGGGCTTTTTTTTGCAGGGGCTTCTGGCCCCTGTTGACCCGATGCGAGGGGGCGCACCAGAGGTGCTGCCCCCTCTACACTCCCCCGAGGGGAGGGCGCTCCGCCCCTCCGACCCCGGGGGACTTTCCCGTCGCGGGGAAAGTCCCCAAAGGCGCGCCAGGGGGCACCCCTGGACCCCCGAGGGGGACCGAGCGAAAAGTGTTTCACTTTTCGCTCCCGCTCCCCCTGCGGTTCCCGCACCCCCTCGATAGGGTTTCAGCCACAAAAATAGACCGATTTGCCACTTTGGGTTGGTGGGCAAATCGGTCTTTATTTCTCCTCAAGCTACACCGGAGTTCACACCCCCTGCTGTCAATCCGTGGCGCGGCAGATAGGTTTTCCCGAGGATGCCGCAGGCCTTTTTACCCTCAACCAATACCGCTAGGATAGAGGGCCGGGGAATCAAAGGGGGCTACGCCCCCTTCGCCGGGGGTCAAGACTTCTTCGAAGTCTAGGAGCAGGAGGTCCCTGGCGTATCTTTCGCAGCATTTATGCTGCTTCTTTCCTCTACGCGAGAAAGTAGGCCGGGTGCCGAGCATGGCAAAGCCATGCTCTCGCGGAGCGCCTGCATCGGGTAAGCAGGAGCCGGCGGCTTCTGCAAAAAATGAGAGGGATACAAGAAGGGGGACCCTTAGCAGGGTCCCCCTTCTGATTTTAAAAAGCTATTTTGCCAGCGATCCCATCGGGTCCCATGGCTCCAGCATGGTCGGCTCGGAAGCGTAGATGTCCAGAATCTCCTGCGACAGATACTTCTTGTTGACAACGATCTGGTAGGTGTATTCGTTAAACCACTCGTCGGTCATGACATAGTAGCCGTCCTTGCAGGCGTCCTCGCCCCAGCTGTTCTCCACTCTCCAGCGATTCGGTTTGCCGTTCTCGTCGAGATTGACGCCCTGGAAGACCATCGCGTGGGTCATCAGGCTCTGGCCGTACTCCAGGCGCTCGGCCTTGTTCATGCCAAAGTGGGTGCCGAACAGCCCGTCCAGATTGTAGATGTCCAGATCCAGAATGCCGTCGCCGCGGGAGCCGCGCTTGCCAACATCGCAGCCGAACCATACCGGCTCGCCCGCCTGCATCTGCGCGATAGCTGCCTTTTTGAGCTCTTCAATCGGGAGGTTGACGTATTTGACCGGGCGGCCTTCCTTGACGTTGCCCAGGTATTTAACGCTGTAGCTCTTGTGGTACGGCTTGTCCGCGGTCGGGGCGTTGATGAGGCTGATGTAGTCGTCCACCTTCGTGTCGATGTACTTGTCATAGAACTGCTTCGGGGTCAGACCGCAGTCGCGGTAGAAGTTCCCGTCCTTATCTCTCCACTCGAAGTCAAAGGTCTTCGGCGGCTTGCCGATGCAGATGCACAGCATGTTGTAGACGGTGGCCATCATCTCGTCCTTTTTGGCGCGCAGCTGCTCCATCGAGGCACCTTCCTTGTGCGCCTTGCGCAGCTGGCAGGCAAACTCGCGCAGCTTTTCGGTCATGTAGCCGTTCATCTCCTGGGTGGCGGAGGAGACAGCGGTCTCCGGCATGGCGGTCTTTGGAACCAGGCCGTATTTGTCCACCAGGTTGCACAGCATATCCCACTGGCCGCCGTCGTTGAGCGGGGCGGAAAGCAGGTGGGCAATCAGGCGGCCCTCGGTCGGCTCGTCGAGCGTTTCCAGAATGCTCTCCAGGAAGTAGTTGGATTTTTCCAGTTTATCATAAAAGAGGGTGTAGCTCTGGGAAAGCTCGAAGGTATCGAGATTAAGCTTTTTCATCACCGAGAAGCGCAGGCAGTTGAGCGCGGCGAACATCCAGCAGCGTCCGCTCTTTTTCTGATTGGTAACCTTGCCCTGTTTGAGGCTGACCGAAAACTCATGCACGTCCTTGCGCGGGATCTGGTAGTTCTGCGCGCAGGCGTTGATGCCGTTTGCGGTGACCGCGTTCATGGCGACGGCGTTGACCGGGTTCTGGTCGAAGGCCTGTTCAAACTGGCTGAGATTTTCCATCGTAATATTGGTGTTCACAATCAATCACTCCTTCAAAAATAGTGCAGGTGCTTTACCTGAGATTATTCTACCACCATTTTGCAAAAATGGACATTCTTTTTTCTTTTTTTACAAAAAATTTGTCAGGTTGTGCAACAAAAACAAGATGGAGTGCACAAAAGTGACGAAGCCTTTTCTCCTTCCCTTCAAGATGTCAGCAAAACGGGCGAAACTGTCCGCTTTGGTTGGTGGATTTTGACTCCCTCCTGCCGTATAATCAAGGAGAGGAGCGGGAGCTTTGTTCGCTATTCTTTTTATTTTAAGAGAAGATGTTCGCATTTCCTATTGATAAAACTATATTATATAAACTATAATATGTGCAGAAATCATAGGAGGTGCTCTGTATGAAAAAGATGTCGTTTTGCTCAGCCATTGTTTTGCTTCTCTCCTTCTACCTTGGCGGGTGCAGCCAGCCGCAGCCCAACCCCAAGCTGGACGATTTGAACCTGCTCTGCGAGACGCTGGAAACCGAGCACTATGACCTCTACGCCAACGTTTCAGAGGAGGAGTTCCAGGATGAGCGGGAAAAAATCGCCAGACAGACGCCCAACATGACCGATGCGGAATTTTACTGGTCGGTCCGCCACCTGCTCTCGCTGGTCGGGGACGCGCACACTACCGCCTATCCCAGCGACTACTTCATGTCGGTGCTGCCGTGGAACATCAAAAAGTTTGACGAGGGCTGGTTCATCCTGATCCTGGACAAGGCGCACGAGCAATATCTCGGCACGCGGGTGATCGCCATCAATGACGTCCCTATCGACGAGGTGGTGGAGCGCACCCGTCAGGTCATCTCCTACGAAGCCGACACCTGGCTGTGGCAGAAGGTACCGGATGTGCTGGGCTGGAAAGAGGCGCTGGAATATCTGGACATCGTGGAGCCCGACGAGCCGGTCCTGGTGATGGTGGAGACAGCGCAGGGCGCCGAGGAAAGCTTCGAGCTGCCCGCCTATGATGACTGGAGCGAAGAAAAGAAGCAAGAGGTTTTGGTCGGCTTCCAACGGGATTCCGTTCCAGTGACGGCGGAGCAGGACGCAATCTACTGGTCGACAGCGCTGGATGAAAACACCTACTTCATCCAGTACAACAGCTGCAAGGAGGACCCCAACCTGCCTATGGCGCAGTTTGCCCAGCAGGTGGAGGCGGATTTGGAAAGCGGCGGCTACCAAAATATCATCATTGACCTGCGCTACAACAGCGGCGGAAACAGCGAGGTCATTCGGCTACTGGAAAAGGCACTCTTCTTCCATTCATTCAACGTGGACAACGTACAGTTCTATATTTTGATTGGCGGCCGGACCTTCTCCTCCGCCACGATAGCAGCGACCGATTTCAAGAACACGCCGACCGTGAACAGCATCTTTGTCGGCCAGCCGACCGGCGGCGTTTTAAAATGTGCCGGTGACGTCCTGCCACTCTTTATGGAAAATACTCCCATCGCTATGCAGTATTCCACCAAATATTTCGACCTGCTGGGCGGCCAAGAAGGCCCGCTGATGCCGGACTACACGGTGCCGCAGCCCTTTGCACAGTACGCCAAGGGGGAGGATGCGGAGATCGCCTACCTCTATGAAAACCTGCTTTAGTTCCCCTGCCCCTTCCCCCAAACCCACCCACAACACAAGGAGGATCATACGATGAGTTTAGGAAACAGCCTGTTCAATGCACGCAAAAAGAGCGGCCTCTCCCAGGAGGAGGTCGCGGAAAAATTAGGGGTCAGCCGCCAGACCATCTCCAAATGGGAGCTGGACGAGACGCTGCCAGACATCCGCCAGGCCAAAAAGTTGTCCTCGCTCTACCGCCTCAGCCTGGACGAGCTGATCGACTACGACATGGAGGTCGAGGAGATCGAGCGGGCCATCGAAAAGACCAGCGAGGCAACCCAACAGAAGATCGACTGGAACGCCGTCTGGGGCAAAAAGTACCCGGTGCTCACCACCTACCGCCAGACGGTGGCGGTGGAGGACTACGCCGCCCGCCTGCAGGAGCTGTTGGAGAGCCTCAAGAAGCGTTACGGCTACAACGACCTGGATGCCATGCTGGTGCTCAAAGATATTTTGGCGCAGGTCTGGAAAAGGCAGTAACGAAAAAGAGGGGCTTTCACTCCTCTTTTTCGTTACTGCCCCCTGTGCGGACAGTCCACCCTTGCACTCCAATATTTTTCTGGGACTGGCAGCCCCTACAACCCCTGGATATGCAGGCGCTCCGCGAGAGCATGGCAAAGCCATGCTCGGCACCCAGGGTGACTTTCCCGACGCGGGAAAATCACCAAAGGCACGCCAAGGGCTGCCGCCCCTGGACCCTGCTATCGCAAAGTTTCCGCCCTCTTTGCTGCTGCGCTGCGCTTGCACTCGGGCTGCTTTTTGCCACAACAAAAGACCGATTTGCCACTTTAAGTTAGCGGGCAAATCGGTCTTTTATTTCTCCCCAAGCCTTACCAAGGTCACACTTCCTGCTGTCAATTCGTGGCGCGGCAAGGGCGTCCCCTAGAACACTTGATGGTTTGACCCATCACAACCAATCCTGCTAAGGTAGAGGGGGCAGTGTGGAAGGGCGGAGCGGCCTCCTCTGGGGAAGTAAGGTGCCGCGCCCCTTTGATAGAGAGAAAATCCGTTTTTTCTTTGCCTGCTTTCTTTTTTTACCAAAAAGAAAGCAGGACCTTGACATTTGGCAAAGTGTATTGTACACTAAAAAGGTAAGGTATCAACCAGGACGGCTGGACGGCGAAGAAGTGTGAGGTGAACGACATGCATATTACTTTGGAAGCCGATTATGCAATCCGAATTGTCCAGGTGCTGGCGCAGAATCAGCGGCGGCTGGACGCCAAAACCATCTCCGAGATGACCGGCGTGACGCTGCGCTTCTCCTTAAAAATCCTGCGCAAGCTGGTGGCTGCTGGAATCATCAAGTCCTTCAAAGGAACCCAGGGCGGCTATGAGATCGGCCGCGAGCTGGACCAGATTTCGCTGGGCGAGGTCATCGAAACCATCGAAGGGCGCTACACCCTCAACCGCTGTGTGACCGGGGAATATGCCTGCACCCGCAAGCGCAGCCAGTGCTGCAAGTTCCAGAAAATCTTCCGCGAGGTCTCGGAGGATGTGCGCGCAAAATTGTACTCCTATAAATTTTCCGATTTTGTCGAATAAGCGCTTTTGTCAAAAAAGGGAAGGAAACCGGATGTCCGGTTTCCTTCCCTTTTTCTTCTCTTTTTCTCAAACTCTCCTAAACAAAGGCTACAGCAAAACCGGCTGGCTGAGCTGGCTGCGGTTGGCAATCTGCAGGGTGAAGTCCCCTCTCTCCAGCCCCGCCTGCAGCAGCGCCTGCTCGGAGGCCTGCTGCGCCAGCAGGCCCAGATTGTTGTTCTGGCTCAGATGCCCCAGCACAAAGTTCCTGGTTCCGTTCTGGGCCAGGGCGGGCAGTGCAGCGGCGCAGTCGCTGTTGGAAAGGTGCCCGCTGCGCGACTGGATGCGCCGCTTTAAGTAATAGGGATAGTCGGAGACAAGGATCATCCCGTCGTCATAGTTGGATTCCAGCATCACCGTCCGGCAACCGCGCAGGCCCTCCTCCACCGCTTCGGTGTAACAGCCGAGGTCGGTGGCAAAGCCCAGCTCCTGCCCGTCCGGCAGGCTGATGCGGTAGCCGAGGCTCCCCACGCTGTCGTGGCTGGTGGCAAAGGGACGCACCATCATCTGCCCGACCGCAAAGCCCTCCGGATCCGCCTCGTGCATCGGCAGACCGGCTGGCAGCTCCACATTTTCCCGCAGGTATTCCAGCACCGGCTCGGAGGCATAGAGCGGCAGCGGATACTTCTTTAAAAAGACCCGCAGGCCCTTGATGTGGTCGGAGTGCTCATGGGTGATGAGGATGCCCTTCAGCTTAGAAAAATCCGCTCCCAGCTGCTGCAGGGCGGTGACAGCGGCACGGCAGCTGACGCCAAGGTCGATGAGCAGCGCGCTTTCTCCCGCGTCCAGATAGGTGCTGTTGCCGCTGCTGCCGCTGTAAAGCGGACAGAATATTGCCATAGAATGAGCCCCCTTGTCAAAACAGATTCTGCAAAGCATTGTAGCACAGCCGGGCAGAAAATGCAACCGCCCGCTCAAAAGCAAAGGGAGAGAGCTGACGTTCCCTCCTGCGAGAGAACCTTCTCCCCTCTCCCCAAAAACAGTTCGTTTGTTTATGCGTTCTGCGCAAAGGCCGCGTCCGGCACCACGACCTTGTGGATGTCCGCACCCAGGCCCTGCAGCTTGCCCACCAGGTCCTCGTAGCCGCGCTCGACCCAGTAGATGTCCTCGATCTCCGAGGTTCCCTTTGCTGTCAGCGCAGCCTGCACCAGCGCCACGCCGGCCCGCAGGTCCATTGCCTTGACCTGCGCCCCGGAAAGCTGCTCGACGCCCTCCACGACGGCCACCTTGCCGTCCACCTGGATCTTGGCGCCCATGCGGCGCAGCTCATCCACATACTTAAAGCGGTTGTCCCACACGCCCTCGGTGACAATGCTGGTGCCCTGGGCAATGGCGAGCAGGGTGGTCATCTGCGGCTGCATGTCGGTCGGGAAACCGGGATGCGGCAGTGTTTTTACGTTAGTCTTATTCAATTTTGCGTTGCGGCGCACCAAAATCGAGTCGTCGTACTCCTCGATCTCGCAGCCGGTCTGCAGCAACTTGTCGGTGATCGCTTCCAGGTGCTTTGGAATGACGTTTTTAATCAGCACCTCGCCGCCCGCAGCCGCGGTCATGGTCATGTAGGTGCCGGCCTCGATCTGGTCGGGGATGATGGAGTAGTTGGTGCCGTGCATGATGTCCACACCGTGAATCTTGATGACGTCGGTGCCCGCGCCGCGCACATCCGCCCCCATCGAGTTTAAGAAGTTGGCAAGGTCGACGATGTGCGGCTCCTTGGCAGCGTTTTCCAAAATGGTCAGTCCCTTGGCGCGCACCGCGGCCAGCATGATGTTGACCGTCGCTCCCACCGAGACCACGTCCAGATAGATGTGCGAGCCGAACATCTCGTCGCAGGTGGCGTTGATAAAGCCGTAATCGGTGGTGACAGTAGCGCCCAGCGCCTCAAAGCCCTTGATGTGCTGGTCGATAGGGCGCACGCCGAAGTTGCAGCCGCCCGGAGGCGAGACATGCGCCTCGCCAAAGCGGCCCAAAAAGGCCCCCAGAAAATAATAGGACGCGCGCAGATGCCGGGCCGACTCGTATGGAACAACCGGCTCGGTGATGTTGCGAGTATCGATTTCAACCGTATTCTTGTTGAGGTAGCGCACCTTCGCGCCCAGGTCGTTTAATATCTGAAACAGGATGGATACATCGCTGATATTCGGCACATTTTCAATGACGCAGACGTCCTGCGCCAGCACGGCCGCCGGGATGATTGCGACCGCGGCGTTTTTTGCTCCGCTGATCTCCACTTCGCCGTGGAGGGTATTTCCGCCGTTAATTACATATTTCTCCAAGGTTTTCTCCCCTTACCATATTCTTTTTTTGACATTGTCCGGCGCCTTTTTGTCGTCTATCTGCTTTGCTGGACTCCCCTGGTTCCCCTTGCATTGTGTCTTCCCGTTGCCCTTTGCTTACCGGAACATATCCTTCTTCCAGAAAATAAGGCTGAACACCAGCATCAGCATCGCGGCCAGCACCAGCACAAACCAGAAATGCGGGTAGGGCAGGTCGACCACGTTGGTGCCGTACAGGCCAAAGATGATGTTGGGCAGCTCCATGATGATGGTCAGCGCCGCCAGCAGCTTCATGACGATGTTCAGGTTATTGTTGATGATGGACGAAAAGGCGTCCATTGTGTTGGAAAGTACGTTTGAATAGATCGAGCACATCTCGATGGCCTGCTTGACCTCGATGATGACGTCCTCCAGCAGGTCCTCGTCCTCGTCGTACAGCTTGATGATGCGCCCGCGCAGAATCTTTTCCAACGTCACCTCGTTGGATTTTAAGGACGTGGAAAAATAAACCAATGATTTTTCCAGTCCAAGGATCTGAATCAGCTCCTTGTTCCGCATGGTCTTTTGCAGCAGGTTTTCGGTTGTATAGGAAATCTTGTCTATCTGTTTTAGGTACTGCAGAAAGCGGGTGGCAATCCGCAGCAGAATGTTCAGTAAAAATTGTGTCCGCAAATGGGTCTGGATATTCTTGACCAAACCCTGGCTGATCTCATTTACCACCGCGTTCTCCCGCAGGCAGACGGTGGTGATAAAGCGGTTGTTGGTGATAATGGCCATTGGGATGGTGGAATAAACCACCGTTTTTTCCTCATCCTGGCGCTCGGCTACCGGCACGTCCACGATGACCAGCGTCTGGTCATCCTCCGACTCAACACGGGAGCTTTCCTCCTCGTCCAGCGCCGCGCGCACAAAGTCCTGCTCCAGTCCCAGAATATCCACCAGGTACCGCACTTCCTGCTCGGTGGGGCAGATGGCAGACACCCAGCAGCCGTCCTCGACGGCTGGAACCGGAAGCACCCGGCCGGCAATCGTTTTATAGAAATTGATCACAGGCATTCCCTCTCTTTTCAGGACAGGACTGCCACGCCTGTCCCCTGTTTGCTTGTTCGATTTGACATTCGACAACCCAGCGGGTCAGGCTTCAAATAACTCACCTCTTATTTAAGTGGTTGCGGCGCGCTCCAATCTTGCACGCCTTTTTCTATTCATCCTTCACAAGAACGGCAGCAGAGCATCTTCGTTTTTTGCATACCACGCCGCATTCCCATTCGGCGCAGGCTCTGCCGGGCATAGTTTGCCCATTGGCCTGTTTTTATTATAGCATAATTTGGCTTGATTGCAAGCAAAAAAAGCCGATCTTCTTTTTCGGTTATGAAGAAATCAACCCATTTTGCCGTCCGCATTTTGTGCATTTTTTATCATTTTTACAAATCACTTGTGGTACTTGGTGTGGTTGTTGATCGCGCACGCGCGGTAGATCTGCTCCAGCAGCATCACCCGCGCCAGCTGATGCGGAAAGGTCATGCGCGACATCGAGAGTTTGAAGTCCGCGCGGGCCTTCACCGCCCCGTCCAAGCCCCAGGAGCCACCGATGATAAAGGCAAACTGTCCGCTGCCCTGTACGCTCTGGCGGGCAATCTGCTGCGCCAGCTGCTCGGAGGAGAGCATCTGCCCCTCAATGCACATGGCAGTCACAAAGCTCTGCGGCGCAATTTTTGCCAGGATTGCCTGTCCCTCCTCCTTCAGCGCCGCGGCAATCTGCGCCTCGGAAGGGTTCTGCGGCACGCGCGCTTCCGGCAGCTCGAGGATTTGAACCTTGGCAAAAGCCCCCAGCCGTTTTGTGTACTCCTCACAGGCGCGCCGCCAGTAATCCTCCTTAAGTTTTCCCACCACCAGCAGATCGATCCGCAGCATCGGTCATCCCGTCCTTCCTTGTTCCGTCTTTCTTTCCTTTTTATTTATTGTAGCACATCCACCCGTTCCGGTAAAGGACTTTGCTCCTACAGGTGACTTTGTTGTTCATAATTTTTTCATTTGACCTCGAGTATACTCCAGGTTGTAAGGTTAAAAGGGAGAGAGGGCCGACAAGAGTTCTATTTGTTTAGCCATAAAAATTCTCCCGCCTGCAATTGCGGATTTTTATTCGCTGTAAAATCGAAGCAGCAAAAAAGGGGCTTTTAAATGCGCAAACCATTGATTGTTTATTATTCCCGAAAAGGAGAAAATTATTGGAACGGGCAGATTAAAAATCTGGCCAAGGGCAACACCGAAATTGTGGCCGAGATGATCGCCGGCCTCACCGGCGGCGACCTCTTTGAGGTCCAGACGGTGCAGGACTACGCCGCGGACTATTACGCCTGCACCGACCAGGCAAAAGCGGAGCTGCAGCAAAATGCCCGCCCCGCCCTCAAACGCTTGCCGGAACATCTGGAACAGTACGACACCATCTTTGTCGGCTACCCCAACTGGTGGGGCACCATGCCAATGGCTCTGTTCACCCTTCTGGAAGGGATTGACCTGAGCGGCAAGCGCATCCTGCCGTTCTGCACCAATGAGGGCAGCGGCATGGGCCGCAGCGAGTTCGACCTGCGCAAGCTCTGCCCGGGCGCAATCGTCGAGCAGGGGCTTTCGATTCACGGGGCTGAGGCCGCCGCTTCCAAGCCGAAGGTGGAGCGCTGGCTTCAAAATCAGCTGTAAATGACATCCTCTTTTATCAGGATCAGCCAAAATATAAAGGAGTGTTTTGTATGACAAAAGCAAAGGTATACTTCACCAAGGAGATCACGCCGCAAAGTCTGATCGCCATCTACAAGGCGCTGGGCGTCGAGCTCTCCGGCAGGGTGGGCGTCAAAATCTCCACCGGCGAGCCGGGCGGACACAACTACCTCCACCCGGAGCTGATCGGGGATCTGGTCCACCAGCTAAACGGCACCATCATCGAAAGCTGCACCGCCTATGAGGGCCGCCGCATGGACCCGAAGGAACACTGGAAGGCCATCGAAGAACACGGTTTTAAGGCGATGGCCCCCTGCGACATCATGGACGAATTCGGCGAGATCGAGATTCCGGTCGAGCACGGCTTTCATCTGGACAAGGACATCATCGGCGAGCACTTTGCCAACTACGACTCGGTGCTGGTGCTCTCCCACTTTAAGGGCCACGCGATGGCCGGCATGGGCGGCGCGCTTAAAAATATCAGCATCGGCATCGCCTCCACCGCCGGCAAGACCTACATCCACACCGCCGGCGTCACCACCAAAGCCGCCGAGCTGTTTAGCAAGCTCCCCGAACAGGACCACTTCCTCGAGTCGATGGCCGACGCCTGCAAGGCGGTCATCAATTACAAGGGCGCGCGGAATATGCTCTACATCAATGTCGCCAACCGCCTGAGCGTCGACTGTGACTGCGACTCTCACCCGGCCGAGCCGGAGATGGCGGATCTTGGCATCTTTGCCTCCACCGACCCGGTCGCCGTCGACCAGGCCTGCTACGACGCGGTCATCAACGCTTCCGACCCGGGCAAGGCCGCGCTGATCGAGCGGATGACCTCCCGCCACGCCATCCACATCGTCGAGGCGGCGGCGGAGCACGGGCTGGGCAGCTGCGAATATGAAATCATCCCGCTGGACTAAACATCAAAAAGGACAGGTGAATCAAATGAGCATCACAGACAACGCAAAGGCATATCACGAAAAAATGTTCCCCGGACAGCAGTCCGCGCTTGCACAGACCGACCCGGAATTCATCGAGCGGTTTGACAACTTCGCCTTCGACGAGGTTGTGAACCAGGGCAAGCTGGACGACCGCACCCGCATGATGGCCATTCTGGCCACCCTCCTGGGCTGCCAGGGCATCGACGAATTCAAGGTCATGCTGCCGGCCGCGCTCAATCTCGGCGTCACCCCGGTGGAGGTAAAGGAGATTGTCTACCAGGCGGCGGCCTATCTTGGCATCGGCAGGGTGTATCCCTTCCTGAACGCGACCAATGAGGTCCTGACCGCGCGCGGTGTCAAACTGCCGCTGGAGGGCCAGGCGACCACCACCATGGAGACCCGCCTGCAGGACGGCGAACAGACCCAGGTGGACATCTTTGGCGATCACATGCGCGGATTCTCCCAGTCCGGACCGGAGGAGAGCCGCCACATCAACAAGTGGCTGTCGGACAACTGCTTCGGCGACTACTACACCCGCAAGGGCTTAAACTATCAGCAGCGCGAGATGATCACCTTCTGCTTCCTCGCCGCACAGGGCGGCTGCGAGCCGCAGCTGACCTCCCACGCGGGCGCCAACATGCGCATCGGCAACGACAAGGCGTTTTTGATTCAGATCATCTCTCAGTGCCTGCCCTACATCGGCTACCCGCGCAGCCTGAACGCCCTGCGCTGCGTCAATGAGGCAGCCGCCAAATAGGAGGAAACGCAACATGAAACGGATTCCGTTAGGAAACTCGCAGCTTTTCGTCTCCCGCATCTGCATGGGCTGCATGGGATTTGGCGACGCCAACAACGGGCAGCACAGCTGGACGGTGGACGAGGAACAGACCCGCGCCATCATCAAGCGGGGACTGGAGCTGGGCATCAACTTTTTCGACACTGCCATCGCCTACCAGAGCGGCACCAGCGAGCAGTATCTGGGGCGGGCGCTCAAAGACTTTGCCAAACGGGACGAGGTAGTGGTCGCCACCAAGTTCCTGCCCCGCACCCAGGAGGAGATCGAGGCAGGCGTCACCGGCCAGCAGCACATCGAGCGGATGCTCAACACCAGCTTAAAAAATCTGGGGATGGACTATGTCGACCTGTACATCTACCACATGTGGGACTACCAGACCCCGCTCTACGACATTCTGGACGGCCTGAACCGCGTGGTCAAGGCCGGCAAGGCGCGCTACATCGGCATCTCCAACTGCCTGGCCTATCAGCTGGCCAAGGCAAACGACCTTGCCCGGGAGGAGGGCTTTGCCCAGTTTGTCTCGATTCAGGGGCACTACAACCTGATCTTCCGCGAGGAGGAGCGCGAGATGGCAAAACTGTGCCGGGAGGACAACATCGCCATGACCCCATACAGCGCGCTGGCGGGCGGACGGCTCTCCAAGCATCCGGGCGAAACCTCCAAGCGCCTGCAGGAGGACAGCTATGCCCGGCTCAAATATGACGCCACCGCCCAGCAGGACGCGGTCATCATCGACCGGGTCGCCGAACTGGCGGACAAACGCGGCGTCTCGATGACCGAGATCTCCCTGGCCTGGCTGCTGCAGAAGGTGACCTCCCCCGTTGTAGGCGCCACCAAGCTCAGCCACGTCGAGGGCGCGGCCAAGGCGGTGGACCTTGTCCTGACCCCGGAGGAAACCGCCTACCTGGAGGAGCCCTATCTTCCCCACAAGCTGGTGGGTGTGATGGCGCAGAACACTCCCGCCGCCGCCAGGGAGCAGCACGTCTGGTCCACCGGCAGACAGACAATTGAGCCGTAGACAAAAGCGAGTTGCTTTTGTCCACCTTTGCTCTGTTCCAAGCCGGCGCAACGGAGCCTGCTGAAATGGCTCTGATTTTTCCCATATAAAGCAACACTGCTTTTTCGCTGCCGGACGCAATTTAGCGTCCGGCAGTTTTTTATGGATTGTTGGCGTAAAAATTCAGATTGCACTGAACTGCGGCAATTTTCATCGAGGCGATTGGTCCGTCCCCACAAAATTCATTATAATCTTACAAAAAAACGTTGCCCATTCTATTGACAATTGCTGATTCGTGTGCTAAAATTTTGTTTGCTTCCGAACAATCTACGGAGGAGTTCTGTATTCTGACTGACGGAGAGGAGGAAGGATCCGGATGGAAAAGGATTGTGGGATGTGGATCAACATCCTGTCCCACATGCTTAAAAAGCGCATGAATGCCAACACACAAAGCTTGGGCATCACCGGGGTGCAAAGCCATGTCATGCACTACATTCTGGTAAAATGTGCTGACGGTCCGGTGTTTCAGCGCGATGTGGAAAGGGCGTTCAGCCTGAGCCGCTCCACTGCAACCGGTATTTTGCAGCTGATGGAAAAAAACGATCTGATCCGACGGGAAAGCGTGGCCAGCGACGCACGCTTAAAAAGCCTGATTCCAACCAAGAAGGCGGCAGACCTGGATGCACAGATCGGCGAGTTTCTCCGTCAGACCGAGCAGCGACTCACGCACGGGCTTTCCGACGAGCAGCTGGCGCAATTTATTCAGACCGCTGAACACATGTACGCCAACCTGGACAGATAAACGTCTGGCAACCCGTTTTTACCACTTAATCAGGGCGCGCCATCTGCGCTGGCCGCGCCAATCTTTGGAGGAGGAATGTCACACATGATAAAAACGCTAGCTCGCAGTATCCGCGAGTTCAAAAAGCCGGCCATCCAGACGCCGTTGCTGGTTACGGTCGAGGTCATTCTGGAATGTATCATTCCGTTTATCATCGCCAATCTGATCAACCAGATGCAGGCCGGATGTGAGATGAGTGTCATCGTCAACTACGGCATCGTCCTGGTCGTCATGGCGGTGCTGTCGCTGATTTTCGGCGTCGCGGCCGGCAACACCTGTGCCACCGCGTCCACCGGTTTTGCGCGCAACCTGCGCCAGGATATGTTCTACCACATTCAGGACTATTCTTTTGAGAACATCGACAAATTCTCGGTATCCAGCCTGGTTACCCGTATGACCACCGACGTCGTCAACGTGCAGATGTCCTTCATGATGATCATCCGCGTCGCCATCCGCGGCCCGCTGATGCTGGTCTTCTCGTTTGTGATGGGCTTTGTGATGGGCGGCCGTCTGGCCATGATCTTTCTGGTCACCATTCCGCTGCTGGGCATCGGCCTAGCGCTGGTTATCCGCGCGGCCATGCCGATCTTCCGCCGGGTATTCCGCAAATACGACGCGCTCAACGACTCGGTTCAGGAAAACGTCCAAGCCATGCGCGTTGTCAAGAGCTATGTCCGCGAAGATTATGAGAAGAAGAAATTCGCGGCTGCTGCCGAGGATGTCTGCCGCGACTTCACCAAGGCCGAGCGCATCATGGCGCTGAACAGCCCGATGATGCAGATCTGCGTCTACGCCGGCATGGCGTTCGTGCTCTCCTTTGGTTCGTACCTGGTCATCAGCAGCCAGGGCACCGAGGTTGCTGTCGGCCAGATGTCCGCCATCCTGACCTACAGCTTCCAGATTCTGATGAGCCTGATGACCTTGTCGATGGTTTTCGTCATGATCGCCATGTCGATGGAATCTGCCGAGCGTATCGTCGAGGTGCTGTCCGAGCAGAGCAACCTGACCAGCCCGGAAAACGCCATCACCGAGGTCAAGGACGGCTCGATCGACTTTGACAATGTCAACTTCAAATATTCCAAAAAAGCCGAGCGCAACGCTCTGTCCAACGTTGACCTGCACATCAAATCGGGCGAGGTTATCGGCATCCTGGGCGGCACCGGTTCTTCCAAGTCCACCCTGGTCCAGCTGATCCCGCGTCTGTACGACGTCACCGAGGGCTGCGTCAAGGTCGGCGGCATCGACGTCCGCAAATATGACCTGGAAGTACTGCGCAACAACGTCGCCGTTGTGCTTCAGAAAAACGTCCTCTTCAGCGGCACCATCAAGGACAACCTGCGCTGGGGCAATCCTGACGCCACCGATGAGGACATGCTGGAAGCCTGCAAGCTGGCCCAGGCCGACGAATTTATCCAGCAGTTCCCGGACAAGTACGACACCTGGATCGAGCAGGGCGGCTCCAACGTCTCCGGCGGCCAGAAGCAGAGACTGTGTATCGCCCGCGCGCTGATGAAAAAGCCGAAGGTGCTGATTCTGGACGACTCGACCAGCGCCGTCGACACCCGCACCGACGCGCTGATCCGTCAGGGCTTCCGCGAGTTCATCCCGGAAACCACCAAAATCATCATCGCGCAGCGTGTTGCCTCGGTGCAGGACGCTGACCGCATCATCGTCATGGAGGGCGGCCGCATCAGCGACATCGGCACCCACGACGAACTCCTGAACAGAAATGAAATCTACCGCGAAATCTATACTACCCAGAACAAGGCAGGTGATCAAAATGGCGAAGAATAAAACCAATACCGCCCCTTCCACCACGCCGCGCGGACAGCGCGCTCCAAAAGGTGTGCTGTGGCGCCTGTTAAAAACGCTGTTTGAGTTTTATCCCGTGCTGCTGCCGGTCACGCTGGTGTGCATCCTCATCAACGCCATCGTCAGCTCTGTGCCGTCGGTGTTCATGCAGAACATCATCGCCCTGGTGGACAGCAGCTACAAATCGGGCGACTGGAGCTCCGTTTCCGGCCAGATCCTAACCTTTGTCGGCATCCTGATCACCATGTACATCATCAGCCTCATCGCCGGCTTCTGCTACACCCAGCTGATGGCCATCATCACCCAGGGTTCCTTAAAGAAGCTGCGTGAAAAGATGTTTGACCACATGGAGGATCTGCCGATCCGTTACTTTGATACCAACGGTCACGGCGACATCATGAGCTATTACACCAACGACGTCGACACCCTGCGCCAGATGATCAGCCAGAGCCTGCCGCAGATGCTGATCTCCGGCGTCACCCTGCTGACCGTCTTCTGCATCATGATGTACTACAGCATGATCCTGGGGCTGATCGTCGTTGCCGGCATCGTCTGCATGACCTTTGCTGCCCGCTATGTCACCAGCCACTCCTCCAAATACTTCCTGCGCCAGCAGGTCACGCTGGCCAAAGCCGAAGCCTTCATGGAGGAGATGATGACCGGCCAGAAGGTCATCAAGGTCTTCTGCCACGAGGACGAAACCAGAGCAGATTTTGACAAAGTAAACGACGAGATCTTCTTCAATGCCCGCAACGGCAACCGCTTTGCAAACATCCTGATGCCGCTGCTGAGCAACATCGGCAACGTCATGTATGTCGTTGTCGCACTGGTCGGCGGCGCGCTGCTGCTGACCGATGTGCCCAACATCAGCGTTTCCGGCATGGCCTTCAGCATCAGCATCGTCGTTCCTTTCCTGAACATGACCCGTCAGTTTGCCGGTGCAGTCGGACAGGTGTCCAACCAGGTCAACATGGTCATCATGGGCTCTGCCGGTGCGCACCGCATCTTTGCTCTGCTGGACGAGGAGCCGGAGACCGACGACGGCTATGTCACCCTGGTCAACGCCAAAGAAAATGCGGACGGCACCCTGACCGAGTGCGAGGAGCGCACCAACGTCTGGGCCTGGAAACATCCGCACCACGACGGCACCCTGACCTACACCAAGCTCCAGGGCGACGTGCGCTTCTATGACGTCAACTTCGGCTACACCCCGGAAAAGACCGTCCTGCACAACGTCTCCCTGTATGCGAAACCGGGCCAAAAGTTGGCCTTTGTCGGCTCCACCGGCGCCGGCAAGACGACCATCACCAACCTGATCAACCGCTTCTACGATATCAACGACGGCAAGATCCGCTATGACGGCATCAATATCAACAAGATCAAGAAGGCGGACCTTCGCCGCAGCTTGGGTATCGTGCTGCAGGACACCAACCTCTTTACCGGCACCGTTATGGAGAATATCCGTTACGGCAACCTGGATGCCTGCGATGAGGAGTGCATCGCCGCCGCCAAACTGGCCGGTGCAGATGACTTCATCCGCCGCCTGCCGGAGGGCTACAACACCATGCTGTTCGGCAACGGTTCCAACCTCAGCCAGGGCCAGCGCCAGCTGCTTGCCATCGCGCGCGCCGCGGTAGCAGACCCGCCGGTTATGATCATGGACGAGGCAACCAGCTCGATCGACACCCGCACTGAGGCAATTGTCCAGCGCGGCATGGACGCGCTGATGACCGGACGCACCGTCTTTGTCATCGCGCACCGCCTTTCCACCGTGCGCAACTCCAACGCCATCATGGTACTGGATCACGGACGCATCATCGAGCGCGGCACCCACGAGGACCTGCTCAAGCTCAAAGGTACCTACTACCAGCTGTATACCGGAGCGCTGGAGCTCGACTAATCCAAAACCAAAATGCCCCCGAGCTAAATTGGCTCGGGGGTTCTTTTTATGATCGGGTGCAGCTCTCCAGCGCAAGGAGGTGGAGCAATCTCTGATGCTTTTAAGCGGATTGTTTTGGAGGAAAGGAAGATTTTTAGACAGCTGCTCCTGCAGCGAGCCTCACAACCGGACAAAAGAAAAGAGCCCGAACACGAATTGCGTCCAGGCTCAGCCTAAATGGAGTGAATGTTTTCGATGCCACCTCCGCCGCGAGCGGAAAGGCCGGATAAAGGAAAAGAGTCTGAACGCGAATTGCGTCCAGACTCAGTCTGGTGGGCGAGGGTGGATTCGGACCACCGAAGTCACTGACAACAGATTTACAGTCTGCCCCCTTTGGCCACTCGGGAACTCGCCCATATGAAATTTTCAATTTAGTGGAGCTGGTGGACGGACTCGAACCCCCGACCTGCTGATTACAAATCAGCTGCTCTACCAACTGAGCTACACCAGCATATTGTGGAGACAGCCTATTTATTATAGCAGGCTTTTGATCCATTGTCAATAGCTTCACTAAATTTTTTTGGTCGAGGCGACAGGACTTGAACCTGCGGCATCTTGGTCCCAAACCAAGCACTCTACCAAACTGAGCTACGCCTCGTCGAGCACGTCCATTATTATATCGTATCTCCACCGTTTTGTCAATACCTTTTTTTGTTTTTTCGTCCAAATTCCTCCTTCTTTTTCCCTTTGTCCCTGCCGATGCGAAAAAGAGCGCAGCAAAGCCGTTTTTTGCTCAGAACCTTACTTGACTTCCCTCTTAAAATTGTTTATCATTAAACAATATAAAGAGTTTGTTTTCCCGCACCTTTTCGCACTGGCGGGTTTGCGGGTTTAAGGTTATATCCGAGAGAAACATACGCTGCTCTTTACCAAATTTTTTGTGAGGAGGAAACTTTCAAGATGAACAATACCGAGAAAACGATGGAAAAAATCGTCGCCCTGTGCAAAGGCAGAGGCTTCATTTTTGCCGGTTCCGAAATTTACGGCGGTCTTTCCAACACCTGGGACTACGGCCCGCTAGGTGTGGAGCTGAAAAACAACGTCAAGCGCGCCTGGTGGAAGCGATTTGTTCAGCAGAACCCCTACAACGTCGGCCTGGACAGCGCCATCCTGATGAACCCGGAGGTCTGGGTTGCGACCGGCCACGTCAGCGGCTTCTCTGATCCGCTGATGGACTGCAAGGACTGCAAGACCCGCCACCGCGCCGACAAGCTGATCGAGGACTACACAGGCAAATCCGCCGACGGCTGGTCCAACGAGCAGATGATGGACTTCATCAAGGAGCACGGCATCAAGTGCCCGAACTGCGGCAGCACCAATTTCACCGACATCCGTCAGTTCAATCTGATGTTCAAGACCTTCCAGGGCGTCACCGAGGATGCTAAAAACCAGATCTATCTGCGCCCGGAGACCGCGCAGGGCATCTTTGTCAACTTTGCAAACGTCCAGCGCACCACCAGAAAGAAGCTGCCGTTCGGCATCTGCCAGATCGGCAAATCCTTCCGCAACGAGATCACCCCCGGAAACTTCACCTTCCGCACCCGCGAGTTTGAGCAGATGGAGCTGGAGTTCTTCTGCAAGCCGGGCACCGACCTGGAATGGTTCCAGTACTGGAAGGACTTCTGCCACAAGTGGCTGCTGGACCTGAACATGACCGACGAGAACCTGCGCCTGCGCGACCACGAGAAGGAAGAGCTGGCCTTCTACTCCAACGCAACCACCGACTTTGAATACCTGTTCCCATTCGGCTGGGGCGAGCTGTGGGGCGTTGCAGACCGCACCAACTACGACCTGAGCCGCCACAGCGAGCACTCCGGCAAGCCGCTGGAATACTTCGATCAGGAAACCAACGAGCACTACATCCCGTACTGCATCGAGCCTTCGCTGGGTGCGGACCGCGTGGTTCTGGCCTTCCTGTGCGACGCCTACGACGAGGAGGTTGTGGACGCAGAGAAGAACGACACCCGCGTGGTGCTGCATCTGCATCCGGCTCTGGCGCCATTTAAAGCCTGCGTCCTGCCGCTCTCCAAGAAACTGTCGGAGGAAGCCACCGCGCTCTACCAGGAGCTGAGCGACCACTTCATGGTCGACTACGACGAGGCCGGCTCGATCGGCAAGCGCTACCGCCGTCAGGACGAGATCGGTACCCCGTTCTGCATCACCTACGACTTTGAGTCGAAGGAAGACGGCTGCGTCACCGTCCGCGACCGCGACACGATGGCGCAGGAGCGCGTCCCGATGAAGGATCTGGTTCACTACCTGATTAAGAAGGTTCGCTTCTAAAAAACTTTTGGCCCACCGCCATGGGCGAGGGATTTTGCGAGAGGCGTTCCGCCCCTCCGACCCTGGGGAGTTTCTGCGGAGCCGTTGGTTCTTGCGACCCACCATTTGGGCGCTCCGCCCCAAGCCCCGGGTGACTTTCCCGTCGCTGGGAAAGTCACCAAAGGCGCGCCAGAACCTACGGTTCTGGACTCCCTTGCTGCGAAGCCTCTGCCCTTGCTGCGCTCGCTTACGCATCGCGCCGGGCTGCTTTCTGCCACAAAAACAGACCGATTTGCCACTTTGAGTTGGTAGGCAAATCGGTCTTATTTTTTCCTTTGGTTCCATCAGGAAAACACTTCCTGCTGTCAATCCGTGGCGCGGTAGGTGCGTTGCTCCCGAGGATGCTTAAGGGTTTAAGCTACCTCGAACAATACCTCCCGGGGCCACAAGAAAGTAGGCCGGGTGCAGGGCGGAGCGCCTGCATATCAGGGGAGGCAGGGGCCGCACCTCCGGTGCACCTCTCACATCAGTTGAGGGAGATGCCCCATCCCGCAGTAGAGAAAAAGAGCGGACCTACTGCTCAATGAAAACCTCAACCATGATCGGCGACGAAACGCCGCCCGCCTCGTCCAGGGCAACCAGTTCAAAGCTGTCTGTGCCGGCGGCGCCATCCTTCGGCGTGTAGATGCAGCGGCCATCCTCAAAATGGACGCTCCCCTGCGCCGGTTTGCGGTTGACCGTGTACACAACCTCTCCCTGCAGGCAGGAGAGAGCCGCCGAGACCTGGGTGTCGGTCCTGGTGCGGCAGAACACATCCTGCACGATGGGGCGCTGAGCGGTCGTCTCCTGCGCCTTGAGCTGGAAGGTAGCGCAAACCCGCTCTGCCGGCTCCTCCCCTAAAATCTCGGAGGAGCACAGGGGGATAAAGCTAAACCACCCCGCCGAAGCCGACAGGGCGTTGTCGTCCTGCACATAGCACAGGCGGTCCAGCTCGCTGCGGAAGATGGTGTCGTGGACCTGCACCTCCACCCCGTCCAGCATCAGCTTGCCGCTGCCCTCCTGCGGGAGGCTGGTGATGGTGATGGCGGCAATCTCCCCTGGCTCCAGCCCCAGGCGCATCTCAAAATATTCCGCCGACAGCGGCACATTGGTCCCCGGCGGCAGCTGAATCGGGTAAACCCGGCTCTGCAGCGCGGCGCGCTGTTCTCCCTGCGCCGCTGTCTCCCCCGCTGCCGAGGCCTGTACCGGCGCCATCAAAAATAGACATGCTGCCATCAGGACAATTGTCTTTTTTAAACGCATCCTTCCCATCCTTTCGTTTTGACTTTTTGGCGTTCACCGCTAGTATGGCTTTTTGCGCCGCAGATTAGCAGCGGCAATTTCTGCCGTTTCTCTCTGCAAAATTCCCATTTCAAAAGCGGTTTGCCGGCAAAATCTGCGGCATTTCTCCAGAGTTTTCCCAAAGGCGCATTTTTTTGCGAAAGCCTTATTTACAAAAGGGCGATTCTCCCTTATAATTTAGTTTAAATATCAGTTTTTACGCTGCCGGTCATACGATCATTTTTTCAAATTGCAATGACCGGTATCTTTTCTTTTTATTCTGGAAAGGATGGTGCCTTCATGTCACATCAAAACGTGCTGATTCTGGATTTCGGCGGTCAGTACAACCAGCTGATTGCCCGCCGCGTTCGGGATCTGGGCGTCTACTGCGAGATTCTCCCCTTCCGCAAGGCGACGGTGGAGAAGATTCAGGAATATTCCCCCATCGGTTTAATCTTCACCGGTGGCCCTAACAGCGTCTACGCGGAAAACGCGCCCAAAATCGACCCGCAGATCTTTGCGCTGGGTATCCCGGTACTGGGCCTGTGCTACGGCTGCCAGCTAATCGCCCACACCCTGGGCGGCAAGGTGGAGACCGCGCCTTCCCGCGAATTCGGCAAGACCGTCACCCACTTTGACACCACCTCCCCGCTCTTCCAGGACTTGCCGGAGCAGGCTGTCACCTGGATGAGCCACGTCGACTATGTCGACAAGCTGCCGGAGGGCTTTGTCAGCATCGCCCACACCGAGCACTGCCCGGTGGCCGCCATGCAGAATCTGGAGAGAAAGATCTTCGGCTTCCAGTATCACCCGGAGGTTGAGCACACCGAAAACGGCAGCAAGATGCTGCGCAACTTCCTGTACAACGTCTGCGGCGCCAACGGCGACTGGAGCATGAAGGACTATTGCAACACCGCCATCGCGCAGGTACGCGAGAAGGTCGGCGACGGCAAGGTGCTGCTGGCGCTGTCCGGCGGCGTAGACAGCTCGGTTGTCGCAAAGCTGCTCTCCAAAGCAATCGGCAGCCAGCTCACCTGCATCTTTGTCGACCACGGCCTGATGCGCAAAAATGAGGGCGACGAGATCGAGGCTGTCTTTGGCAATGGCGACATCAACTTTGTCCGGGTCAACGCCGAGGACCGCTTCCTGAGCAAACTGGCCGGCGTCAGTGAGCCGGAGAAGAAACGCAAGATCATCGGCGAGGAGTTCATCCGCGTCTTTGAGGAGGAGGCCAAGAAAATCGGCAAGGTCGACTTCCTGGCACAGGGCACTATCTATGCCGACGTGGTCGAATCGGGCACCGGCGACGCTGCTGTCATCAAATCCCACCACAACGTCGGCGGCCTGCCGGATCATGTCGACTTCAAGGAGATCATCGAGCCGCTGCGCCTGCTGTTTAAGGACGAGGTTCGTGCGCTGGGCCGCGAGCTCGGCTTGCCGGATTATCTGGTCAACCGCCAGCCGTTCCCGGGTCCGGGCCTTGCCATCCGCGTCATCGGCGAGGTGACCAAGGAGAAGCTGGACATCCTGCGCGAGGCTGATTTCATCTTCCGCGACGAGATTGCCAAAGCTGGCCTGGACAAATCGATCCACCAGTACTTTGCGGTGCTGACCGACATGCGCTCGGTGGGCGTCATGGGCGACTTCCGCACCTACGACTACACCCTGGCGCTGCGCGGCGTCACCACCTCCGACTTCATGACTGCCGACTGGGCCCGCATCCCGTACGAGGTACTGGATAAAGTTTCGGTCCGCATCGTCAACGAGGTCGACCACATCAACCGCATCTGCTACGACATCACTTCGAAGCCACCGGCAACGATTGAGTGGGAATAAGCAAAAAGTGGATATGAGGGCCCGCAAAGGTGCATAAACACTGGGCTTTTGATTTTCAAATTCCCCATTTGATAGCAGATTGATAGCACTCGTCGAATCCATACTTGCTGCTGATCTCTCCCGACTTCAGCTTGGCCGCCTGTTCTCCCCAGGCGCAGAGCATCTCATGGAACCGGGCCGCTTCTTTTCCCTGGAACACATCCACCCGAAGATGTACTTCTCCATCACACTCGCAGATTTTCAGTCCGTAGCGATCCTCAAGCGTGAACAGCGTGTGCATAAGACCCACATAGGAGTCGATGTCTGGCACAGCCAGGGCATGAGGAGAAACATCCAATATCTGTGCCAGCGCAGCAGTCAGGTCTGCTTTGGGCGTCCGCGACCCGTTCTCGTATTGAGCAAGGCGCACATCGGCGGACTTCTCCGGGAAGCCCAGCGCCATACCAAGATATTTCTGTGTCATGCCCCGCAGAGTGCGGAAAAAGTGAATGCGTTCTCCAATCGCCATAACGGCCAACTCCAATCTGGATTCTTGATAATTTTAGCATAGCAGAAATGCTTAGGATAGTCAAGAGAAATCTAAACAAATTTATTTAATATTTTTCTGTAAGCCACTTGACTTTAACCGTTATGCTTAGTATAATGAAGATGAAATAAGCAAATAAGTTTAAGTCATAAAAATTTTACAAATTAAATACCCGCCAAACGGCAAAAAAATGTCCGTTGTAAGGTGAGAGGGGGAATTTCAGACGAAGCAAAACTGAATGACCGTCCGACAGATACTTTCTCCAGGGAAGCAGGCGATGATATGAGCGTGCCAAGGAGAAAAACAAACGACACAGCGCCGGGAAGGGTTGCCTGTCAGAGTCTGAAGGGTGAAACGGCAAACGAGAAACAATTACGACAAGGAAAGGAAGGTATTTTTGCGTATGGCAGGACAGATTTTTATGCGTGTGGATGAAGTGGCTGAGGAGCTGGGAGTATCTAAACCCTACGCTTATAAACTCATTAAGCGAATGAATGAGGAACTGGCACAGACTGGCTGTATCACGATTGCTGGCCGGATTGACCGGAAATTCTTTCATGAAAAATTCTACGGTACGAGGACTGAGACGAAAAGGAAGGAGGGCTGAATATGGCCGCATTCAAAAATAAAGACAACGGAACATGGTATGTTCAGTTCCGTTACACGGACTGGAGGGGTGAGCGCCAGCAGAAGCTTAAACGCGGTTTTGCAACCAAAAAAGAGGCGTTGGCCTGGGAACGGGAATTCCTGATGGAGAAACAGGCCGATGTAAATATGACCTTTGAGAGCTTTGTTTCTCTATATGAGAAGGACATCAAACCCAAACTGAAGCTCAATACCTGGCTCACCAAAGAAAGCATCATCAAGAAGAAGATTCTGCCCTACTTTGCCAAGCGGAAGCTGTCGGAGATTACGGCCAAGGACATCATTGACTGGCAGAATGAAATTCGCAATCTTACAGATTGTCACGGAAAGCCCCTGTCCAAGACCTATCTGAAAACGGTTCACAACCAGTTAAGTGCAATTTTCAATCATGCAATCCGATATTACGGCCTGCAAGTCAATCCGGCACAAAGGGCGGGAAATATGGGAACAGAAGAACGGCGGGAAATGCTGTTCTGGACGCGGGAAGAGTACACCAAATTTTCTGAGGCGATGATGGACAAACCCCTCTCGTTCTATGCATTTGAGATGCTTTACTGGTGCGGAATCCGGGAAGGCGAGCTGTTGGCACTGACGCCCGCGGACTTTGACTTTGAGAAGCATACCGTTACCATCAACAAATCTTATCAGCGACTTAACAAACAGGATGTCATCACGACACCTAAGACGCCCAAGAGTAACCGTGTTATCCAGATGCCACAATTTCTGTGCGATGAGATACAGGACTATCTCAAGCAGCTCTATGGTGTGGAACCGGACAGCCGTATTTTCCCTGTCAGTAAAAACTATCTCCACCGTGAGATGGATCGGGGCTGTAAAGAAACTGGGGTAAAACGCATTCGCATACATGATTTGAGACACAGCCATATTAGCCTGCTGATTGACATGGGATTTACCGCTTTGGCAATCGCAGAACGGGTAGGGCATGAGAGTATCGACATCACCTACCGCTATGCTCATCTATTCCCCACCCGTCAGGTGGAAATGGCTGACAAGTTGGACTCACTGAAAACTGAGAAAGGAGCTTGAAACAATGTCTATGAAAAATCTTGACCGCCACAACCGCTGGCGGAACAAAACGGTGGCTTTCCGAGTGTCTCCGCAGGAGGACGAGCAGCTTGAAATCTTCGTCAAGCTGTCCGGCCTGACGAAACAGGATTACATCACCCGGCGGCTGCTGGAAAAGGAGGTCGTGGTGCAGGGCAATCCCAGAGTCTATAAGGCCCTCCGGGACGAATTGGCCGCTGTGCTGGACGAGTTGCGGCGCATTGAGGCCGGACAGGGCGTGAACGATGAGCTGCTGGACACCATCCAAATGATCGCAACCATTATGAACGGGATGCAGGAGGACACTGTCTATGGGAATTGACGCAAAAGAAAAGACTGCCCGAAGCACATCTGTTGGCGCAGATGAGAGGCAGTCCATTCAAAAAGATTCTGACAACAGTATACCCGTTTCAGAGGCAAAACGCAACGGGGAAACGGAAAATTCTACGGAAAGTCTGGAGGAAATGTACCGCAAGATGCAGCGTATGGCCGACCCGCGATACCTGCACACGCTCACCATGACCGAGCTGTTTCAGACCTCCTACAAAAGCCGCCCGCCCATCATTGAAAATTTGCTCCATTCGGGGGCGTATCTCCTCGCGGGTGCGCCCAAGATTGGAAAGTCGTTCCTGGTGGCGCAGATCGCCTACCATGTCAGCACCGGGCAGGCGCTGTGGGGCTGCAAGGTCCACCAGGGAACAGTTCTCTACCTTGCGTTGGAGGATGACTTCCAGCGCATTCAGAACCGGATGTTTATGATGTATAGCGTGAACGATACCCCGAATCTTCACTTCGCCACCGCTGCCGGAAAAATCGGGAACGGTCTGGACGAGCAGTTGGAAAACTTCATGCGGGAACATTCAGATACCAAGCTCATCATCATTGACACCATGCAGAAAATCCGGGAGGTGGGAGGCGAGGCATACAGCTATGCCAGCGACTATGAAATCATCGGCAAGCTCAAGCAGTTTGCGGACAAACATTGTATCTGCGTATTGACCGTTCATCATACCCGGAAGCAACCTGCCGGGGACGCTTTCGAGATGATCTCCGGCACCACGGGCCTGCTGGGCTGCGCCGATGGCTCGTTGCTGATGCAGAAGAAAAAGCGGACCGCGTTGGAAGCCACCATTGATGTGGTGGGCCGCGACCAGCAGGACCAGATTCT